>Ga0208958_1001265_pt1 | contig 26055 bp, 31 predicted proteins | sample RifOxyB1_FD_184032 | JGI IMG/M metagenome (GOLD analysis project Ga0208958, IMG submission 184032) | Soil microbial communities from Rifle, Colorado - Rifle Oxygen_injection B1 (SPAdes) | ecosystem: Environmental > Terrestrial > Deep subsurface > Rock core/Sediment | place: Rifle, Colorado...
CGGGGGGGGGGGTTAATGGTTGAATTCATATTAAAATTATAAACGATGCATCTAATATCGCAAAACAAAAATAGCATCCCAGAATTTGAAGATATTTTTTCATTTGAAAGTATACTTGAAAGCTTCAATGAATTTAAAAGAAACAAAAAATACAAAAATGATGTTGTAGCTTTTTCAATGAATCTTATAGGCAATTTGTTCTCATTGCACAATGATTTGATGAGTGGCGTTTATAAACACGGTGGGTACAGGCATTTTAAAATATCGGACCCAAAACCGAGAGATATTCATAAAGCTAGTGTTAGGGACAGGATAGTGCACCACTGCATTTATCGTTCTTTATATCCACACTTCAATAGATATTTCGTTCACGACTCTTATTCCTGCAGGTTTGAAAAGGGAACGCACAAAGCCGTTCGAAGATTTGAATCGTTTGGGAGGAAAGAATCAAAAAATAATACAAAAACAATCTGGGCCTTAAAAGGCGATATCAAAAAATGCTTTGCTTCGGTTGATCATGATATTTTGAAATTAGTTTTGAGAAATTATTTAAGATGTGACAAAATTTTAAACATTACCGGTTCAATAATTGACAGCTTTAACTCCGGATTCTCAGGAAGTGGTATTCCTCTCGGCAATCTAACAAGCCAGTTATTTATAAATATATACCTGAATGAATTTGACCAGTTTATGAAGAGAGAATTAAAAACAAAATTTTATATAAGATATGCGGATGATTTTATTGTTTTATCTCGAGACAAGGATTATCTTTGGGAATTAGTACCTAAAATTGCAGATTTTTTAGGAGAAGAATTAAAGTTATCTTTGCACCCAAACAAACTTTTTGTAAAAACTTTGGCTTCGGGAGTTGATTTCCTTGGTTGGATTCAGTTTCCAAACCATAGAGTGTTAAGGACTTCAACAAAAAACAGAGTGTTCAAAAAATTAGAGAAGGAATTCAAAAAAGAAACAGTTGCTTCTTATTTGGGAATGTTAAAATATGGCAATACATTCAAATTATCAGAAAAAATAAGGGGTAAAAATAGTGATGTAGTTATCCACAACCATTTCGTTGATACCAACGAAATGGTCCAAATTGGTTCTGGGGCGGAAAGGTCAATTAAAACCCACAAAAACACCTCTTGTTGTTTTTGTAACTCGTTTTCTGCTATTTAATTCATTGACATTAAAAATTTAAGTTTGCTATAATATGGCGTATGATAAATAAAGACATAGAAAAAATAATAAAAAGAGTACAATCAGATTCTAATAAGAAAATGGAAAGGTATTTGGGTTCCATAAAAGAGCATACCGACGACAGGTTTAAAGCTGTAATGGAAGGACAGGGCGGTATGAATCAGAGGTTAGATATTATCCAATCAGATATTGATGTAATGAAGAATAATTTAATCCGAAAAGTTGATCGTTATGAATTTGAAGCTCTAAATAAAAGAGTATCTGTTGTTGAAAGAAAAATGATACACTGATTTTTAATGTGCAATAAATAGGCCGATGACGCGGTGGACACCGGCAGATAAAAGGGCGCGGCGGGCCTCAAGGAGGGAGGCGCCGGTCGTGTAAACATCATCAAGGATAATGATTACACGACCCTGAGCTTGTCGAAGGGTGGCTTCCATACTATTTTCTACATTTCCCATTCTTTCTTCTCTACTCAATCTGGTCTGTCTCTCTGTTTCTCTCACTTTTTTTAAAATATTGTAAGAAACTTCTATATTTTCACCTCCCAGCTTTTTTATTTCTCTCACCAACTCTTCGCACTGATTAAATCCTCGCTTCCTTTTCTCCTCTTTGCTCATGGGCATGGGCACAAGGAGCGGCGGAGAACCTTCAAAAAGTGCAATTTCGGAAGAAATATCAACCATTTCTTCATACAAATATCCGGCAATTCTTTTCCTTAAATTGGCATTATTTTTGTATTTTATGGACTTTACTATGAGTCTGACGATTTTATTATGATAATCGAAAAGAACGAAGATATCTTTAGAATATACGGGCGATTTTGGCAAAAGTTCCCACATCGTACCAGCCGGCAAATCCAGAAGTTTTTGGATTTTAATATCTTCCGGCACCAAAATGTCTTGGCATAATCTAACCAGCTTATACCACCACTTTGCCAGTGTTTTCAGAGTTTTCATTGTGTTATAATAATACAATATGAGTTTTATTTCCGACATCTTTAAAAAGAAAAACACGAGCGCCCTGGGTGTAGACATAGGCTCTTCTTCCATAAAAGTAGTCCAGCTCAAAAAGAAAGGGAACAAAGCAATCTTGGAAACTTACGGCGAACTCTCTCTTGGTCCATATGGCGGGGTTTCTATCGGGCAATCAACCAGTTTGTCGACCGAAAAAATAGTACAGGCCATAAGTGATATGCTCTCCGAGAAAGAAGTGGCCATCACCACCAAAACTTGCGGTTTTTCCATTCCTTTCAAAGCCAGTTTGCTTTCGGTTATAGAAATGCCGGCTTTGGGGCAAAAAGAACTGGCAGGCATGATACCGATAGAGGCCCGCAAATACATACCGGTGCCGATATCGGATGTCACTCTTGACTGGTCAATTATACCCAAATCTGAAGTGGAGGAGGCTGGTTCCCAAGAAAAAACAAGCAAAGGCAAAACTGTAAATATTCTTTTGGTGGCGATTCATAATAATATTATAAATCAATACAAAGAAATTATTTCCAGGACTGGTCTGGACGCCAAATTTTTTGAGATAGAAGTTTTCAGTTCCATGAGGGCGATTTTGGAGGGAGTGCAAGGGCCGGTTATGATTTTTGATATGGGAGCCTCAACCACCAAACTCTATCTCATCGAGGGGGGGCTCATTCAACATTCGCACACTATAAACGGGGGCTCCCAAGATATAACGGCCAATATTGCCAGAGTTCTAAATATTCCCATAGAAGAGGCCGAAGTGATTAAAAGGTCTGTTGGTATGGGTAAAACCGTAGATGGGGTGGATCTTTCGGAAACCGTGACCATCATCGCTGACAATATATTTTCCGAAGCTAACAGGTTTCTCTTTGAATTTCAGAAAAAAAGAAACCAAAATATAAAATCAATGTTTTTGACCGGCGGTGGCTCGGCCTTGCGTGGTTTCAGGGATTTGGCGGCCAAAAATTTTAAAGTAGAAGTGATCGCCGGCAACCCGTTTGAAAAAGTGGAGGTCCCGGCCTTTTTGGAAGAAATTTTGAGAACCACAGGTCCTGAGTTTACCGTAGCCGTCGGTTGTGCTCTGCGCTGTCTGCAAGAAATATAAAATATGGAACATTTGACTTAAATTTTGACCTGATTATACTGGTGGACAGAGAGGTGTAATTATGGCAAGTCCAAATGGAGTTAACGATGGAGTTAACGCTGAAACCGAGAGGGCCTGGGATTATTCCCCAGAAGAACAGCTTCGGGCAAGAAAGTATTTGGATGAAATTATGCAACTTGCGAACCATTTTCAACCGCCCACTCGCCGGCAGTTGGTACTGTTCCTTCGGAATCAAGCTCAGAGGATCGAGGCGGAGTTCCGCATTGAACAGGAAGCTCGCACGATTCCCGGTGAATAGTTTCAGATTTTGGCGGCTCAAATGTGTTTGGGTCGCTGGTTTTTTTATTCCTATTTTATCGAAAGTAATCAACAATTTTTGTTTACACTTGCGCAGGCTTATAGAGTATAATTACTTGTAAGTTATGGCACCAAATTTTCAATCTTCGTTTATTCCAAAAGAACCTATTACCGAAGAGGTTTTTAAAACAAAAAAGGCTGGTATGCTGGGTGTTTTGGTTGTCTCCGTTTTCATTGCTTCCATTGTTATTTCCGTAGCACTCTATGTTTACAGGGGTATTATAAAAAGTGATATTCAGAGTCTCCAATCTGAGTTGGCTCAAGCCGAAAAAAACATAGACAAAAAGACCATAAATGAAATGTCCCAATTCAGCAAAAAGTTGAGCCTCGTTAAATCTGTAGTCCTTAAACACAGAGTGTTATCGAACTTTTTAGGTACCTTATCATCTTCAACGGTTAGTTCTATTCAGTTTATGGATTTTAATTACAGCGGTGAAGAGGGTAAATTGTTGGCTACTTTACGCGGTAAGGCCGGCAGTTATGCAAACATTGCCCAGCAAGAGAAAGTATTTTCTGGAGATAAATATTTTAAATCGGTGGTATTTTCAAATCTGGCCCTGGTCGAGGGGGGGATGGTGTCTTTTGATTTGAATATTTTAGCTGACCCGCAGATTTCTATTTATAAACCGTAATTTGAATCATGAGCAGTACCTCAAAAATTGCATACATAATACTCACCTTGGCCATCGCATATATGTTCATTTATCCTTCGGTGGGAGAGATATCAGCACTTACGGCAGAAAAGCAAAAATACACCGATACCCTGGCCATGATAAGCAATATTGAAAATAAAAAAAATGAACTGTTGACAAAGTTTAACAACATTTCAGCTGCCGACCGAAAAGATATAGAAACTATCCTGCCGAACTCTCTTGATTTTGTTAATTTGATTTCTCAAATTGATTCAGTGGCGGCAAAATATGGGATATCAATAGACAAAGTATCATCAAAAGAAACCGGCACCTCCGATAAATCAGGAGAAACAACATCCTCGCAGTCTTATCAGTCGGCAATTATAGAGTTCTCTTTTGATGCTACTTATGAAAAATTCAATATTTTCTTGAATGATTTGGAAAAAAGTTTAAGGATTTTGGATATAAAATCCATAAAACTAACAACCAAGGATAATGGAATTTATACATACAATGTACAGTTTCAAACATATTGGCTTAAATAATTATGAAGAATTTAAAAAATAAACGCACAGTCATTTTATCCTTAATACTACTGGGCTTGCTGGCGGTGGCCTACAAGGTTATTTTTGTATCACCCAGCCAGAATTCTCTGGTTGAAGAAAATATTGCGGCCAGTGCAAATGCGGAAACCATATTGCAGCAGGTCGAAAGTATAAATTTTGATACAAGTGTGATAAAAGACCAAATATTAAAATCACTAAAGAGTATTGAATCTCCTATCATATTGCTTCCGGTTGGCAGGCAAAATCCTTTCTCCGGTACTGGGGTTTCCAATTAATTTCTTTAAATATGAGTATTTTAGATGTTCTTGTAAAGCAAGGTGTAATTGAAACTAAAGACCTTTCTTCAATAAGGGAAAAAGTCGAGACTTCCGGGAAAGATGCCAGGGAAACACTCCTATCTTTAGGAGTCAGTGACGAAGATATTATCAGGGCCAAGTCCGAGTATTACGCTATGCCCGTAAAAAAAGTTGATGTTTCTCTGATAGCCAGCAAGGTGCTTGAATATATTCCGGAAGAAGCGGCTGTTTATTATCAATTGGTGCCAATCGGAGTGGTTGCCGGTGTTTTGGAAGTGGGGATAATGAACCCCGATAACATTTCAGCCAGAGATGCTCTGAATTTTATATCATCAAAAATAAATTTACCTTTCAAAACTTTTATTATTTCTCAGGACGATTTTAATAAAGTTATAAATTTATACAAAGGTCTTTCCGGTGAAGTGACCAAGGCTTTAACGGAACTTGAAACTGAGTTTGTGACAGAGTCTCAAAAAAAGGACGACGAAGAAGACCAAGATTCCAAAAAAAATAAAAAAGAAGAAGAAGATAGAGAAAATGATTTAGATACGTCAGATAAGGGTACCAAAATTATAGAAAACGCTCCAGTTACAAAAATAGTAGCCACGATTTTGAGATATGCGATTGACGGGGGAGCTTCCGATATTCACATAGAACCAACCGCTTCAAACGTGCGGACCAGGTTTCGGGTAGATGGCATCATGAACACGAGCATCGTCCTCCCCTCTAGAGTTCACAGTGCGGTTGTGGCCAGGATTAAAATCATGTCCAACATGAGGCTTGATGAAAAAAGGAAACCTCAAGACGGAAGATTTTCCGCGAGACTAAATGAAAGAAAAGTGGATTTCAGAGTTTCCACTTTCCCGACTTACTTTGGAGAAAAGGTGGTTATACGTATTTTGGATCAGGAGAAAGGGGTGCATAAGCTGAATGAGCTTGGCCTAAGCAAAGGCAATTTGGCAAAAATAATGAGCGCCATAAACAGACCGTATGGTCTCATTCTCATCTCCGGTCCTACCGGTAGCGGTAAATCCACCACTCTTTATTCCATGCTAAACGAGGTGGATAGGGAACACAAAAACGTGCTGTCCTTGGAAGACCCGATTGAATACAACATAGACGGTATGAGCCAATCTCAAGTTATGCCGGAAATCGGGTACACTTTTGCTTCCGGTCTCCGTACCACACTGCGCCAGGACCCGGATATCATAATGGTGGGTGAGATCCGCGATAAAGAGACGGCTCAACTGGCCATTCAGGCCGCCTTGACCGGTCACCTGGTTTTCTCAACTATTCACACCAACAATGCTATAGGGGCCATCCCTCGACTCATTGATATGGGTGTGGACCCGTTCCTCATTGCTCCTACTCTGGTTTTGGCCATTGCTCAGCGATTGGTCAGGTCATTCTATCCGGGGGCCGGCAAGGCGGTAAAAGTTGATGCCAGTATAAAGGCGATGCTGGACAAGCAATTTGAAGATTTACCGGAAATTTACAAAAAAGAGATTCCTTTCAGCAAAGAAATTTATGAAATAGCCCCGGTGCCAAATTGTCCGAGCGGAGTCAGGGGCCGAGTGGCGGTAATGGAGGCGCTGGAAATAGATAAAGAATTGGAACAAATCATTCTTAAAAACCCAACCGAGCAGGAAATTTGGAAATACGCGAGAAGCAAGGGTATGCTGACGATGAAAGACGACGCCATCATCAAAGTCTTCAATAAAGTTATTCCGTTTGAAGAATATAATACGTTGTAATATAATTATAAAATCAAAGTTTAATTTTTAGCATTATTTTTTATGGAAGATTTAGATACACTTATAGATTTGGTAATTAAAGAGGGGGCTTCGGATTTGCACATTTCCGAGGAAAGAAATCCGTATGTCAGAGTTTCCAGCCAGCTGGTACCACTTTCCAAATACCCCAAATTTACTAAAGCCATAATGGAAAATATCCTGAGCAAAACTCTTTCCAGTTTAAAAAAAGATACATTCAAAATTTCTCAAAGTGCCGATTTTGCTTATAGCCACAAAGGAGAGAGGTTCAGAGTCCACGCTTTTACCGATCAACAAAGGATTTGCATGACCTTCCGTCATATTGCCAAAAAGATACCGACTCTGGCTGAACTTGGTCTTCCGGAAAATTTAGCCAGTTTTGCCAGATTAAAATCAGGATTCTTTTTGGTGGTAGGCCCTACCGGACACGGCAAATCAACCACATTGGCATCTCTGGTGGAAGTTATAAATAATGAGAGACTGGAAAATATAATTACCATAGAAGATCCAATTGAGTATCAGTTCGTGGCCAAAAAATCAATCATTCACCAAAGAGAAGTTGGTACCGATACCCCAAGCTTTGGGTCCGCCCTGCACGATTCTTTCAGGGCAGACGTCAATGTCATAATGGTGGGGGAAATGAGAGACCCCGATACTATGTCTACTGCCGTCTCAGCTGCTGAAACAGGACACTTGGTTTTTTCCACCCTACACACCAACAATGCCGCCCAGACGGTTGACCGTATCATAGATTCTTTTAGTTCCAGTCAACAAAATCAAATCCGCCTTCAGTTGGCCGCATCTCTCTCCGGTATTTTTTCTCAAAGACTTATACCAAAAATTTCAGGCGGTTTGGTTCCGGCTTATGAACTTATGATGAACAATACGGCGGTCTCAAACCTTATCAGAGACAAACGGACTCATGAGCTTAATACCGTTATTGAAACAGGCTCCGGAGAAGGGATGATTGATTTTAACAGATGCTTGGTAGAAAAAGTTAACAAGGGTGAGATTAGTATTGAGAATGCCTATCTTTTCTCTACCAACCCGAAAGCCTTGGGGAAAATGCTATAAGCTATGCTTTTTGTATATAAAACAATCAATAAAAGTGGGGAGAAAGAAGAAGGAAATATAGAAGCCTTTAGTGTGGATGCCGCCATTTCGGCTCTGCAAAAAAGGGGACTCATCGTCTCATCCGTTAAACCAAAAGATGAGAGCGATGGCGATATCCTCAAAAAAATTCCATTCTTAAACAGAGTTTCCAACAAAGATGTAGTTATTCTTTCCAGACAGATGTCCACCCTATTTGAAGCTCAAGTTTCAGCTTTAAGGATTTTTAAACTTATAGGCACTGATGCCGAGAACCCAACTTTAAGGAAACATCTTTTGGAGGTGGTAGACGACCTTCAGGGCGGTGCATCCATATCAGCCGCTCTCTCCAAACATCCCAGCATATTTTCAGATTTTTACGTCAACATGGTCAGGTCAGGAGAAGAGTCCGGCCATATAGACCAAACTTTTTTGTATTTGGCTGATTATATGGACCGCAACTACGAAATTTCATCCAAAGCCAAAAATGCCCTTATTTACCCGGCCTTCGTAGTCTTCACATTTATATCCGTAATGGTCTTAATGTTTACGGTTATCGTGCCCAAAATAGGTGTTATCATAAAAGAATCTGCTCAAGAAGTGCCTATATATACGAAAATTATATTTTGGATAAGCGATTTTTTTGTAAACAACTGGATATTTATGATTGTTGGTCTCATAGCCCTTATCACCGGTTTTATTTGGTATGGTAGAACCCCAGAGGGAAAAAGGTGGATTTCGAATGTCAGGCTTTACGTTCCTTATGTTGGCGACCTTTATCGTAAACTATATCTTTCTCGTTTTTCCGACAATATGAGCACTATGGTTTTGTCAGGTATTCCCATGCTTAAGGCCATTGAAGTGACATCTTCCATTATAGACAACCAAATATACAAAGAAGTTTTGGACGAGGCTTTGGTCAAAGTAAAAGCTGGTCAAGCCCTTTCAATAGCTCTCGGGGAAAGGGAAGAAATGCCAAGCATCCTGATTCAAATGATAAGAGCGGGAGAAGAATCGGGAGAACTCGGTAATATATTAAAGACCATGTCCAAGTTTTATCAAAGAGAAGTTATAAACGCCGTAGATACTTTGGTGGGGATGATTGAACCAGTGATGATAGTTGGTTTGGGTATTGGTGTGGGTATCTTGCTGGCCTCGGTCCTTATGCCTATTTATAATATAGCTTCAACCGTGTCATGATAAATGGATTTAAGAAATTAAAAAGTGGGGGATTTTCTTTAATCGAACTGCTCATTGTGATAACGATTATAGGGCTTTTATCTACTATTATTTTGAGCAGTGTTTCAAATTCAAGAGCTAGAGCCTATGATTCTAAAATAAAGCAACAACTTAGCAGTTTCCGTACAGCCGCTGAAATATATTTTATAAACCAGGGCGGTTATGGTCCCATGAGTAATGATTGCACTGATCCTTCTAGTATATTTAATAATATCGATGCTATAAATGGAACTCCCGGTTTGTATATAGCATCAGGAAATCTCCCAGACTTTGTCCAATTGGCTTGTAACTCTACTGAATCAACTTTTATAGTTAAAGCCTCTCTTTATTCCGGTAATGAATATTGGTGTATAGATAGCAAGGGGGCTTCAAGATTGATTAATGGAACTGTTGATAATTCGGACACTTTTTGTCCATAAGGTGGTTATCCACATATTTTTTACCAAAAAAAAAGCCATTGTTTATAATGTATTAAAGCTTGAAGGACAGTAAAAATGGTCGATTGTAATCAAGCTTCTCTCTCGAGAGAGAAATTAGTTAATTTCATTTAAAAATATGTTTAAAAATAATAAAGGTTTTACACTTATTGAGCTTTTGGTTGTTATAGCCATTATTGGTATATTGTCTTCAGTTGTATTAGCATCCCTCAACACGGCTAGAAACAGAGGCAACGATGCAAAAATAAAGGCACAGTTGTCTGGTTTACGAGCAGCTGCTGAACTTTATTATGATCAATATGGTACATATGGTACGGCTACCAATGCTTGTGATCAAATGTTTGACAACACGGATGTTGCTAAATACGTGGATGATACTGAAGCAATGGCGAATGTAACAGTTACCTGTATATCAACAGGGGGTGCATACGCCGTATCGGCTAATTTGGTTGGAACAACGGATGTTGCTAAAGATAATTGGTGCGTTGATTCAGCGGGAAAGGCTGCAGCTCAAGCTGGTGCTCAGGGAGCAGGAGATGCAATATGTGACTAATTTCAGATCAATAGAATTATGCAAAAGCGCCCCGCTTTTGGGGCGCTTTTGTGTTATTATATAAAGAATAAATGTCATATTTTTTCTTGTTTTTAATATTTTTATTTGGCGCGGCTTTGGGGAGTTTCGTGGCCGTGATTGCAAACAGATATAATACCGGGCTGCCTTTCTTAAAAGGTCGCTCAATTTGTTTTTCCTGTAACACCCAGCTTCAAAATAAAGACTTAATTCCGATCATCTCTTTCATTTCTTTGGGTGGCAAATGCCGTTATTGTGGAAGCAAAATTCCCAAAGAAACTCTTATTATTGAAATTTTAATGGGAATTCTTTCTGTCTTGGCATTTTTCAAATCCGGATTGTCTTTTGAAAATCTTTCAATCTTTCAATCTTTCAATTTTCTAATAATCCTCTTTATCTTTGCCGTCATTCTCCTCATCTCCATTTACGACCTAAAACACTTCATTATTCCGGATTCTTTTCTCATTTCTCTCTTTATTTTGTCTCTTTTATACTTAATACTCAATACTTTATACTTAATCCCAACATCTCTTCTCTCTGGTCTTATCCTGACTTTGCCATTCTTCCTTATCTTCCTTGTATCCAAAGGCACCTGGTTTGGTTTTGGTGATGTGAAATACATAGTTGTTTTGGGTTTTTTCTTGGGATTCGTCCAGGGTTTGTCTGCAGTAACCCTGGCTTTTTGGGTGGGGGCCGCTTTTTCGCTTTTGGCTCTTTTTTTAAAAAAAGTTGCACCCCATATAAATTTGCCACTGCTCAAAAATAATCTTACAATTAAATCTGAAATTCCATTTGGGCCTTTTATTTCGGTCGGGATTATTATAAGTTTTTATTTCAGTTTGGATTTACTTCAAATACATGAGCTCTTCAATATTTTTTAAAAATAAAAACAAAGGGTTTACCCTTATAGAACTTATAGTCGTTATGTCCATAGCTATGGTGGTTATGACTTCTTTGGTTATTCAACAGAGCAAATGGAACGACAACTTGGCCGTTAGCACTCAGGCTTATGAAATGGCTTTAATGATCCGCCAAGCTCAGGTCTTTGCACTTGCAGTGAGGGAAAATACTGCCGGCACCGGAGATAAATTTGATGTTGCTTATGGTGTTGATTTTGATATTGATAACCCTACTTGGTATGTATTTTTTGTAGACAAGCCGCCCAGAAATCAAAAGTATGATGTTGGAGAAGAAATTGAAACTAAAACTTTAACGAGGGGTGTCACTATAAATAAAATTTGTGCCTTCATCCCGCCAAAAGAAAAATGTTCTGATCTTGGAAGCCTTAACGAAATACCAATAATTTTTTTCAGACCTTCACTAAACGCAAGCTCAAGATTTCTTAGTTCTTCTGGGGGTGACATAGCATCATTTGGGCCACCGGCATTTATTTATTTGGTATCACCCCAAGGAAAGACGTTTTTTGTAAAAGTGGAGGCCAACGGTCAAGTATCCATTAGTCAATTTACACCATAATGAAAAATAAATTAAAAATTAAAAATAAAGGATTTACTTTGGTGGAGCTTCTCATTGCGATAGCTTTATTTATTGTAATTGTAACCATTTCTCTCGGGGCTATTTTAAGCGTTTTTGATGCTAACAAAAAAGCCCAATCAACGAAGACGGTGGTAGATAACCTCAATCTTTCCATTGAAAACATGGCCAGGACAGTGCGTTTTGGAAGTAATTATTATTGCGGTATTTCAAATGATACAACCGAACCAATCGAAACACTTAATTGTCCTCCCAATGGCAGCGGGGATGACTCTCTTTCCGTCACTTTTTTTGATAAAGATTTGAATAGGGAAGTCAGGGCAATTTATCGTTGGGATAGCACCAATAAATCTATTTTGAGATCATATGACGGTGAAGAAGAGAGTATTACTTCGGCAGACACGAAAATAACAAATTTAACATTTTATGTTTCTGGGTCTACGGCCGGTGATACCAATCAACCTTATGTTTTCGTTGTTATAAACGGCTATGTCGGAACCAAACCGACGTCCCAAGCCAATTTTTCCATACAAACTTTAATGTCTCAAAGAAAACTTGATTTATGACAAAAAAATCTTTAAATCTTTCAATCTTTAAATCTTTCAATTCCTCGAGAGGTTTTACCATACTCGAATCAATCGTGGCCATTTTTATTCTATCTCTCTCAGTATCGGGAGTTTTTTCTTCGGTGCAACAGAGTCTTTTTCAGGCCGCAATTGCCAAAGATGAAGTCAAGGCTTTTTATCTGGCCCAAGAAGCCATAGAAGTAATAAGAAACAAAAGAGATGTCAATCAGCTAAACAAAATAAATACTGGTGCTGGGAGTTGGCTTGATGGAATTACTTCTGCTTGTCCTTTTGCGACTGAAGCAGCCAAAAATACTTGTACTGTCGACGCGACGAATTTTGAAATTGTTAATTGTGGTATTAATAATTGGGGAAGTTGTATCCAAAACCTAAAGCAAGATTCAAGTACATTTAGATACGGATATAACAGTTCCTGGTCCGGCACCGCTTTTAAAAGGGAAATCCAAATTGAATTAGTAAGAAATGATGAATATGGAAACCCGGTTGAGATAGCAATAACAGTTGAAGTTTCCTGGAATGGCGGAAAGTTTAAAGTAAAAACACATTTATTTAATTGGATTTAATATGAAATTGAAAATTGAAAATTCTAAATCGGAGATCCTGAGTAAAACGAATGGATTGAAAATTCCCGCGAAGCGGGCGGGTATGACTTTGTTTATAGCGGTTGTGATCATGAGCATTTTGCTTTTCATAAGTTTTGCCGTAATTAACATTGCCATAAAAGGGACCATTTTTGCTTCTTTGGGGAGAGATTCTCAATACGCTTTTTATGCCGCTGATGCCGGTATAGAATGTGCTCTTTATTGGGACACCAAATTTGACCCAAGCAAATTTGACCCTTCAGCAGATGGTTCTCCTATAAACTGTGCGGGCACAAGCATTTCCACCGATACCCAATCTGTTCCCACCAATCCTCCCCAGTCTTCTATTATAGGTGGAGATAAAGCGATAAATAATCCAATCAGTCCCAATACAAGTATTTTTTATTTTGACCTGAATCAGGGTTTAAATACTGTGCCTTATTGTGCCATTGTAACTGTGACCAAAGACAGTGTTCTCGGTACCACTCACATATATTCTAAGGGTTATAATACCTGCGACACTTCCACTCCAAGGAGAGTAGAAAGAGGTCTGGAGGTCAACTATTAAAGAACAAAAAAAGACTCTTTTTGTGCTAATATCTTAGGTATGAAAATACCGGATAAAATTAAAAAAAGGGCTGAAAACCTGCGTAAAATAATAGAAAAGCACAGCCACCTATACTATGTAATGGATGCGCCGGAAATTGAAGACACCGCTTATGATTCTTTAGTTGAAGAACTGCTTAAATTGGAGGAAGAATACCCGTCACTTAAATCAGAAACTAGCCCGACCCAAAGGGTTGGGGGTAAGCCGCTCAAAAAATTTAAAAAAGTAAAACACACTGTGGCTCAATGGTCTTTTAATGACGCTTTTTCGCGGGAAGATATGTTTGATTTTGATAAAAGGGTTAAGCGAATGCTTGGCGGGAAAATTAACCCAACCTATACCTGCGAACTAAAAATAGACGGTCTAAAAGTGGTTTTTGAATATACAGAAGGGCACCTTCTGCGGGCGGCGACGAGAGGGGATGGGGTTACCGGCGAAGATGTTACGAATAATATAAAAACCATAGGTTCCGTGCCGCTAGAGCTTCTTAAACCGGTTAACATTATAACCGAAGGGGAAGTGTGGTTGGGTAAAAATAATTTTAATAAATTAAATAAGGAAAGAGAGAGAAGAGGAGAAGCGCTATTTGCCAATCCCAGGAATGCCGCTGCCGGCACTATCCGTCAACTTGACCCCAAGGTGGTAGCCCAAAGGAAGCTGGACAGTTTTATTTATGATATTGCTCAAATAACCCCCCCAACCCTCCCTTACCTTAAGGGGGGGCAAGACCAGATCGTTACCCAGGTTGATGAATTGAATTTTCTGCAAAAACTTGGTTTTAAGGTAAATAAACATTTTAAATTATGCCAAAATATTGAAGAAGTAGTTAAATATTGGGAAATTTGGCAAAAAAAGAAAGATAAGGAGGATTATTTAATTGACGGAGCGGTGGTAAAAGTAAACGAAACTAAATATCAAAATATGCTTGGTTTTACAGGTAAAGCGCCGCGTTTTGCCATTGCTTTCAAGTTTCCGGCAGAGCAAGTAACTACCGTGGTGGAGGATATTGTTTTACAGGTTGGCAGAACAGGTGTTTTGACTCCGGTGGCTCATTTGCGTCCTGTGTTGGTTGCGGGCTCAACCGTTTCGCGGGCCACGCTCCACAATGAGGACGAAATAAAGAGACTCGACGTCCGCATTGGAGACACGGTGATATTACAAAAAGCGGGAGATGTTATACCTGATATTGTTTCGGTAATGAAAGAATTACGTACAGGTAAAGAAAAATCATTTGTCTGGCCAAAAACTGTTGCCGATTGCGGAGAAAAAGGGGAGATAGAGAGGATACAAGGCCAAGCCGCCTGGCGCTGCAAAAACAAAAATTCTTTTTTACAAAAAAAGCGCAGACTCTATCATTTTGCCGGCAAGCACGCTTTTGATGTTGAAGGTTTGGGACCAAAAATTATAGATGCTCTTTTGGATGCAGATTTGATTTCTAATTATGATGATATTTTTACTTTAAAAAAGGGAGATTTACTCGCACTTCCCAGATTTGCCGAAAAATCGGTTGATAATTTGCTCTCATCAATTGAAAAAGCCAGAAATATAACATTACCACGTCTCATCATCTCACTTTCAATATCAAATGTGGGGGAGGAGACAGCGTACCTGCTAGCGCAGAATTTTCAATTTTCAATTTACAATTTACAAAAATCAAAAAAAGAAGAATTACAAAATATAGAAGGGGTGGGGCCGATTGTCGCAGAGTCAATAATTGATTGGTTTGCCGATAAAGAAAATTTAAAAACACTTAACAAATTACTCAAACAAATTAAAACAGAATTTTCTTCCTCCAAACTCCCAGCCCCAAACTCCCAGCTTTCAGGCAAGACTTTTGTTTTGACAGGCACACTTGGGGGCATGAGTCGTGATGAAGCCAAACAAAAAATACGTACTCTCGGCGGCTCCGTATCAAGTTCCGTCTCCAAAGAAACAAATTATGTTGTAGCCGGCGAAAATCCCGGCAGTAAGTATGAAAAAGCCTCGGAATTGAGAGTGAAAATACTGAACGAAACGGAATTTAAAAATCTTTTAAAAACTTAAAAAAATGCTATTATTCCAATATGATTTCCAAAGAAGAAATTAAAAAACTGGCCGATTTGGCGAGGATACACATAGAAGAGAGGGAGCAGGAAAAACTTGCGGGAGAAATAGATGCAATTTTGGGATATGTGAAATTGGTAGACCAATTTCACTCCGACAACACATCGGAGTTGGGACAAAAAGAAAAGACTGAAAATGACTCACTCCGTAATATTATGAGAGAAGATGAAAACCCGACTGAATCCGGAACTCACAGCAAAGAACTTTTGGCGGAAATGCCAAAAACAGAAAAAGGATATTTAAAAGTGAAGAAAATTTTGTGATGGATATATCAAATCTGACAATTAAAAAAGCTCGGGAACTTTTGGACAAAAAAGAAATTTCTGCCAAAGAGTTGGCCGAAAGCTGTTTAAAAAATATTGAAAGTAAAAACAAAGAACTAAATGTATTTTTGGAAGTTTATAATGATGTTTTAAAACAAGCCGATGAGGCGCAAAAAGTCATTAATGCCGGAGGGGCTGGTGAGCTCACCGGTATCCCACTTGCCATAAAAGATAATATTTTAATAAAAGGCAGAACAGCAAGTGCGGCCTCCAAGATGTTACAAAATTATCGGGCTACTTATACTGCAACTGCCGCTCAAAAATTGATTGACCAAGACGCAGTTTTACTTGGTAGGGCCAACATGGATGAATTTGCCATGGGCAGTTCCACCGAAAATTCAGCCTTCGGGGTGACCAAAAACCCTCATGATTCTTCTCGGGTGGCTGGAGGCTCTTCCGGGGGCTCTGCAGCCGCTGTGGCCGCAAATATGGCCCTTGGGGCCCTAGGTTCTGATACCGGTGGCTCGGTACGTCAGCCGGCCAGTTTTTGCGGTGTAACAGGACTCAAGCCCACTTATGGCAGTGTTTCCCGTCACGGTCTTATGGCCATGGGCTCGTCTCTGGATGTTATCGGTTCCATCGCTAAAACAGTGACCGATACAGAGATAATTTTTAATGCCATTAAAGGAAGGGATAAATATGATAGTACTTCAATAACCTCACCCCCAACCCCTCTCCTAGATGCAGGAGAGGGGAGAAACACAAAGAAACTGAAAATAGGAGTGCCGTATCATATTTTGGAACAAGACGGTATATCGCCCGAGACACGGAAAAATTTTGATGAGTCGGTAGAAAAATTAAAAAAACTTGGATTTGAGATTAAAGATATAAAATTACCAAATGCCGATAAATCTTTGGCGGTATATTATATCGTGATGCCAGCTGAAGTTTCTTCAAACATGTCCAGATATGATGGTATCAAATATGGCCTGTCTGTGAACGGGGAGAATTTGATGGATGTTTACAAAAAAACCAGAGGTGAAGGTTTTGGTAGTGAAGTCAGAAGAAGAATTATTTTGGGCACTTATGTTCTATCATCGGGCTACTATGATGCTTACTACAATAAAGCCATGATGGCCAGGACTATTATTCGTAGTGAGTTTGATAAAGCTTTTGAAGAAGTAAATGCCATACTTACTCCGACTGCCCCAACTCCGGCTTTCAAAATTGGTGATAAATCAACTCCTCTTGAAATGTATATGGCAGATGTCTTTACAGTTACGGCAAATATTGTGGGAGTGCCCGCTATATCTTTACCGTTGGGATTTTCAGAAATGGAAGGAAAAAAATTGCCTTTGGGTATACAATTAATGTCACCGCACGGTCGCGAGGATACTTTGTTCGATATCGGTAAAAAGTTTTTAAATGAAAATAATTCATAGCCATTCGTTAATTTATTCGTTATTTCGTATCAATGCCTCCCAAAGATAAAAAAGACAAACCAAAAGACAAATCAAAAGAAAAACCTAAAGGGTGGGATTTTGATGGAATAGAAGGAGCTCTGCTACTGCTTTTTTTATTGGCTATTTTGGGGACTATTATACCGGCACTAATTAAATTTATTACTTCCGGTGAAATTTCTTTTTTCGGTCTGAAACTTTCCAGTATTTTTGGATTTTTTAAATCAAATGCTCAGGTTTTTAAAGCTTTAGGTTTTGGGGCGGCCGGTGGAGCAGCTCTGGGCACTTTTATATTTACCAAAAAGGCTGATCTCATCGCACGAGGAGAAATGGCAAAACTCTATCCTGATAATATGACTATGTCTTCCGGTGATGCTCTGCCGGAAAAAGATCCTATGAAAGAAAAGTGGGAAAAAATCATCAGACTTTCCGAGTCCGACAACTCTTCCGATTGGCGGCTGGCTATCATTGAAGCTGATATTATTCTTGACAATCTCCTCGAAAAACTTCAATTACCGGGAGAAACCATGGGGGACAAGTTGAAGGCGGTGGAAAAAAGCGATTTTCTTACCATAGAAGAGGCTTGGGAAGCTCACAAAGCCCGTAATATGATAGCTCACGAGGGTAGTGATTTCCTTATTAACCAACGCGAAATCCGCCGTATCATATCTTTGTACGAAGCAGTTTTTAGAGAATTTCGTCTAATCTAGTTGCGGAGTTTGGATTCGCACCAAAATTTCAAGGTTATGAGCCTCGCGAGTTACTATTACTCTACCCCGCAATGCTCCGTATTATATATCTTTTTTGTTTTTTAGCAATTTTATGATAAAGTGTAAAAACTGTCGGCGTAGCTCAGTTAGTTAGAGCGTGGGACTCATAAGCCCAAGGTCAGAGGTGCAATTCCTCTCGCCGACACCATTGGATAATCTCATGGCAAGCCTTGCTATACCCCCAAAGTGTTTATAGTATCTGTGTAGTTGCTGAGGAAAGAGGGGATTGCAAACATAAGACCGATAAGTGGCAAAACCACCACAACCAAAGTTATAACCATGGTCCAGAAGAAGTATTTACGTGTTTTCTCGACAGACACATAAATCTCATCTATTTTCCTCTCCATCCCCGCTATTTTATTTTGCATTTCCTGGTCCATAACCAAATTGTAACACTTTATTTTTTTGTTTGGCAAATATGTGTTGATAAGTGGTTAGGTAAATGTCCTGTCACGAAGTATAATATACCTATAATTACTTATGCCTGTATACAAAAAAGTAAATAAGGATTTTTTTAAAAAATGGACGTCGGAAATGGCCTATGTTTTAGGATTTTTTGCAGCGGATGGTTATATAACAGTTAATAAAAGGGGTGGGCAGTTTTGGTGCATTCAAATTACTGATAAAAAATTATTAGAATCAATAAAAAGAGTCATAAAAGCAGAACATAAAATTGGTATCAGGACAGGAAACGGAAATGACAAAAATCTATATCGTCTGCAAATAGGAAGTATAAAAATGTGTGATGACTTAAGGAGTTTGGGTTATAGTGAAAAGAAAACAAAAAGTTTGGCCGTTCCTAATATTCCAAAAAAATATTTTAGCGATTTTGTCAGGGGTTATTTTGATGGCGACGGACATGTGTGGGTTGGCTATATTCATAAAGAAAGAGAAACCAAAACATTGGTAATTAACACCGGGTTTACATCATGTTCCAAAAGATTTCTTGGGGCGTTAAGTGAAAAACTAAGATATTTTGGTGTATATAAGGGCACCATAAGACATGGAACCGGAAACTCCTACCGTTTAAATTTTAGTATCACAGGCTCTTTAAAATTATATGATTTTATGTATAATGATTTATGTCTCTCTGGACTGTTTCTTAATAGAAAGAAAACAGTTTTTGAGAGATATACAAAGATGCGGTCGTAGCTCAGCTGGTTAGAGCGCTCCCCTGTAGATTTTACTGCAGCTTCCCCGTTAAAGCGGGGCTGAAACTCTTTGGGATAACGGTGAAGGCTAAACCTTACACATGTGGGGCACGCGAACACCGTGGGAACTCCGATAAAAGATTGGAGAGCTCCGTAGAGACTAGATACCAAAGCACCTAAGAGCCTAATGCTTATGGTGAAGATATAGTCCACGCCATTATGAAAATAATGAATAAGTGCACGGGAGAGGTCGTGGGTTCAAATCCCATCGTCCGCGCAAGGTCAAAAATAGCTAGGTTTTTCCCTGGCTATTTTTGTACCTCTGCTCGGAACAGAAGCAAGCCAACTGCTTGGCTTGCGCTGGGATTTGAAAAGCGGAGCCATGTTGAGCGGAGCGAAACAGGTGAGCTAGGGTCGTGAAAAATTTTTGAAAAAAATTTATTCCTGACCAATTCCCATCGTCCGCGCACCAATTTTGTTCAAAAAGCTTTCAAGGAATTGAGAGCTTTTTGATTACAAAACTTGAGTGTCCTGAGCGAAGTCGAAGGGCTGATAAAATTTTATCCACAAAATCGCTTAAACACAGCGATTTTTTGGTTATAACTTGGTATAATTTTAATATGGACGAACAAACATCATCACAATTTATTCCACCAGTTGAAACTAATAATCTGGTATCTTTACAAGAAAAACCAAAGAAGAGATTATGGTTAAGAATTGTCTTAGGGATAGTGGTAGTAGCCGCTCTTTTGGTTGGGTATGGAGCGGTTAGATATTTTATTCAGGAGAGAGCAATAAAAAAACTTGAGGATAGTGGCTCTGCAGAATACAAAGCTTATGCAAAATCTATAGATGAAATAAATAACCAGTGGCTTACGATGGAAAATCAAATGAAAATCAGTGGTTCTAATCAAGAAGATATACTGTTAGCTAAAAAAGATTTTATCAACTACATTGGAACAACAATCTTGTTGAAAATTTCGATGGAATCTTCGTTAACAGAAATTGAAAAAGTAGCGGTTACAAGAAAGTTGCTAAATTTAATTGGCTCAGATAAAGAGCTTCTTGCTTCAGTGAAAAATAAGTCTTGCGAGTATACTGAGGAGGACTTAATCCTACAAGATTTTTTTGCGAGTTCCACTTTGAAGTTTAAAAAACCGATGATTTATATTGAAGGAGGGGATACCGAGAAATGTTCACCTAAAATGTCAATGGCAAAGTACGAATTGTGGGCAAAGGAATCTTGGGACTCTATAATTTTTGATAAATCTAAAATCGTTGAACATTCTATAGCAACTTCGACTACCTTTACTGTATTGGGGAGAATAAAAGTAAAACGAGGGGGACTTTTTGCCGATGAGACTGAGCATTATGTTTTGCGGGATAGTAATGGAGTAGTGTCTGTCCCGTCTTTTTCTGTGTTTGATTCGGACTTTGAAGGAGAAATTGGAGAGTCTGGATCAGAACTATATCAAGGAAATAAATACATTGGTCATTTGGTGTCCGATGTCACAAGTGGCGGCATATGGATACAAGGTACTGAAGTCCCTAAGGAAGTAGTAGAAGCAAATACCCCTAAAATTCAAACAAGCTTTCCATCAGACGATACAACTTTTCTAGACAGTATTTCAAAACGGTCAGAATTTATGAAAAGAATAATGTTTGCAATAGATGAGGGGAAAATGATTAGTTATACCAGCAAAGAGGTAATAAATAACGATATTGGAAAAGATTTATACACTTACAAAAATGGAGAGGTTATTAGTGATTTTGGGGGCAAAGTGTCTATTAAAAAGAATGAAAGCAATGTCTCGGTGATTTTTGAAAATGTTCCAAAAGGAGAAGATTGTTACCAGTTCTACTATATAAATGATCCCGATATATATGGTTTCAAAATATCAAAAATAGATGGAGTAATAGAAACCTATCCAGAGACGTCATCTACCGCAATTAACAATTTTAAAAATAAAGTCTGTTTTTCTGGAAAAGAAACTTCAACAATTGAATTTATGGGAAATATAAGTGATATTAAAAAACAAGCTGGTTTTATTAGAGCAATGGAAAAACCGCGATATTAGACAGTTGAATAGCAGTTCTAACATCGTCCACGAGCCCGCGCACACGACAAAAAGCACCCCATAAATATGGGGTATTTTTGTCGATGTAAGCTGGACGCGAGGAGCATTGCTCCGAGAGGGATTTGAAAAGGTTGAGTATATTTTCGAGAAGCTTTGCTTTGAGAAAATACGAAACCTGTACAGAATCTGTAAGATTCAAAATTCTCATCGTCCGCGCTTATTGTTTTTTATAAATTTTATCATTGTTTTGTAAGGAGTTTTTGACTCCATTCGCCTATTGTATTTTTTGTCTACATCTGGTATTAATACTTTTGGAGGAAAGCGCATGGCCATAGAGCACAATACAACCAATGAGCAAATTGAAGAGATGGTCAGGAAAGATTTTAGAAAAGGTGGCTTATTTTCTAAGAAGAAAGAGATGCGACGTTGCTATAGGGAATTGCGCGACGCTCTCAAGAGTCTGGAAGATTTGAAGAAGATAAGCCCTGAAATCTGGAATATGAGAGTTGGTGTTTGATTCATTGAAAAACCCAAATCTTAAATTATTGCGGCTGCTTAACTTGTGGCCGCTTTCCTTTATATAAAATTATAAAAACAGAAATTGCTTCTCACGACTTCAGTTCTAACATCGTCCACGAGTCCGCACATCGGTTTTTTGCCCTTAAATTAAGGCATAAAAATTCACACTCCCAATTGGATTTGAACTGTTATAATGCTATTGTGAAAAATTCAAATGATATTGAGGCTATTATTAAGGAGTATATAAATCCGATATACAATTTTATTTTCAGACTTTGTGGTAACACAGAAGGGGCAGATGATATAACCCAAGAGGTTTTTATAAAGGTCTGGAAAAATTTAAAAAAATTTAATCCGGAAAAAAATTTTAAAACTTGGATTTTTACCATTGCCAGAAACACAACCTTTGATTGGCTCCGAAAAAGGAAAAACATTTCTTTTTCTAGAATGGATGAACAAGAAAGCGAAAAAACTTTTGAAGAAACCATTGTTGATATTGAATCATTACCGGACGAGATTTTTGTAAATGGGGAATTGGCAAAAGAGTTGGAAAACGCTTTGTCAAAAATAAGACCGGACTTCAGAGAAATAATTTTGTTGCATTACACCGAAGAGCTCACTTTTGAAGAAATTTCCAAAATTGTCGGTAAACCACCAAATACGGTTAAAAGCCAACACAGAAGAGCTTTGCACCAAATTAGGACTTTCATACGTATATAAGAGTATGGAAGACAAATATAAAAAATTATTCGGATATATCAATTTAATAACACCACCAAAAGGGCTCCACGAGCTGATTTTGGTAAGAATAAATATAGAAGAAAAGTGTTTGGTTAAAATTAGAACATGGATTTTTGGTAGTAGCACAGCTGTTTCTTTTGGCTTGTCTTTGTGGGCGGTAGTTTACTTTATAAAAAGTGTAAATGAAACCGGTTTTTGGCAATATTTTTCTCTTATATTTTCTGAAAATGGAGCAATGCTTGCTTATTGGCGAGAATTAACTCTTTCTCTAGCCGAGTCTTTGCCAATTGTCAGTCTTATAATTTTCCTTACGACAACCGGTTTTTTTGTTTGGTCTTTCGCAAATATGTTGAGAAAAGATACAAATGTTTTTATGTTAACAACCTAATTAATTATCATGAATTTAAACATGGATTTTAAAAATACACACCAGTCAAAAACGATTCGTGGCATTATTATCGGTATCGGGATAACCGTACTGATACTTTGTATTTTATTTGTCGGTATGAATATAGGGGAACATAGGGCCAGATTTGCCGGCCAATTTGGAGATAATTTTGAAAGAAATTTTATGAGGCCAAGGGGTGGCATGATGGGACCATTGAACGAAACACTTCCCGGTGGTCATGGGGCGGTTGGGGAGATTATAAGTATAAATTTACCTCAAATAATTATTAACGGACCGGATAATTTGGAAAAAATAATTCTTATTTCTGCAAGTACAACAATCAGACAATTTCAAGAAAATATTCAAGACGCCAATTTGAAAGTTGGAGATTTTGTGACAGTTATTGGCAATCCCAACGAAAGTGGCCAAGTAGAGGCTAAGCTTATAAGAATAATGCCAAGCCCAAATGAAATCAAGAATTAAAGCTCTTTATGATTATGCTCTGAAAAACAAAATGTTTTCAGCCATTATTTTGGTGGTCATTACACTTGCAATTTATGGGATTTTTAAAACCTCCGGTTCTGGTACTACCCCTACACAATATGTTTTTTCTAAAGTGCAGAAGCAAAATGTTGTCATTTTGGTTACCGGTAGTGGCCAAGTATCAGCCCTGGATCAGGTAGATGTATCTCCGGAAGTTTCCGGCACTATTAATTATGTGGGAGTTAAGGCTGGGGACAATGTTACCAAATGGCAAACCATCGCCCGTCTTGATAGTACAGATGCGTTGCGAGCCGTTGATAATGCCGATATAAATCTCACCAACGCGGAAATTGCTTATAATAAAGCTAAAAAACTCTATGAAAACCAACTTGGTAAATCCGATACCACTATTTCAGATTTGGTTCAAGCTCTTGATGATGGATATGGTGCCGTTACCAACGCCTTTATTGATTTACCAAAAATATTTATGGATGTAAGCGATATTTATTATGATCCGACCAATTCTCCATATTTTTCAGATATAAATATTTCGTCGTTGGGTGGTGATGTTGGAATAAAATACAAATATGACGCCGGAATTACCTTTGATTCAGCCAAAAGAGATTATGTGGCAGTTTTTGAAAAATATAAAAATACTTCAGCGAATTCCAGCCAAAAAGAAATAGTAGACCTTATTTTAAAGACCCGTGATTTGACTAAAAAGCTTTCTTTGTCACTGACCGGAACATATAATACCATCGATTATTTAAGCGGCAGAATGGTCGGTAATACACCAACCGAAGTGGCTACGGATAAAAGTCTTTTAAGTTCTTATATAACCAAAACTACCGGCCATATATCAAAATTATCAACTGCTTTGGCGACTATTGAAGATGCCGAGAACAGTACGGCTACAGCTGAAATAAATCTTAAAACGGCGCAGCTCTCTTTAAATCAGGCCCAAGATTCTCTCAAAACAGCAAAAGAGGCACTGGCCAACCATACGATTGCGGCACCATTTGACGGTGTTATCGCCAAGATGCTCCCGGAGGTTGGTGACAAAGTTTCAGGTGGCGGCTCTTTGGCCACCATTATTACTAAGGTAATGAAGGTCTCCATTTCACTTAACGAAGTTGATGCTACTAAAATAAAAGTTGGTGATAAGGCCACCTTAACTTTTGATGCTATTGATGGACTAACTATGGATGGAACTGTTTATGAAGTTGATGTGCTTGGTACAGTTAGCAATGGCGTTGTCAGTTATGGTGTAAATATAAGTTTTGATGGCACTGATAATCGTATAAAAGCAGGCATGACAACAAGTGTTTCTATATCAACCGGTTCAGCTTCAAACGTGCTGGCTGTTTCTTCGGCAGCCATATCGTCAAGTAATGGTAAAAGTTATGTGCTTGTACCGGTTTCAAATACAACAGCTAAAAGTACTACCAATAAAACTACACTCAAAGAAGTAGAAGTTTCAACCGGACTTTCAGGAGACGAATTAACAGAAATTACTTCCGGACTTTTGGAAGGTGATACTTATGTGTCCGGAACTAAAATCGTAGCTACAAGCAAGAGTACTTCCGGATCATTGTTAAGTTCGTTTGGACCAAATTCACGCAATACAACCCGTACTACCACAACAAGTTCAAGCCCTGGAACAACTTCGTCGGGCAATTCATCCAGTGTTACTTCCGGAAATTCCCAAAAACAAGACAGTTTTGGTGGAGGAAATACGCCAACACCATCACAATAATATGATTGAAGTTAAAAATATTATTAAAACCTATGGTGAAGGTGATAGTGAATTTCAGGCTTTGCGAGGTGTGGATTTTAAAGTTTCCGACGGGGAATTTATTGCCATTATGGGCCCTTCGGGTTCTGGTAAATCTACTCTGATGCATATTCTTGGAGCCCTTGATACTCCAACTTCAGGCACCTACCATCTTGACGGAAAAGACGTTTCTACTCTTTCCGACGATGAACTTGCCGAGATTCGTCGGGATAAAATCGGTTTTGTTTTTCAAGCATTCAACCTTTTGCCCCGCACTACCGTTATAAGAAATGTTGTTTTACCGATGATGTATAGTAATTTTCCGGAGGGAGAAAGAGAAAAAAAAGCCAAAGAATCACTGCTTGCATCCGGAATGGATGAGAATCATTTTAAACATCTATCCAACCAGCTTTCCGGTGGTCAAATTCAACGAGTAGCTATCGCCAGGGCTTTGGTAAACAATCCGATCCTTATTTTGGCAGATGAACCGACCGGAAATCTTGATACTAAGACGGGCAAAATAGTCCTTGATACATTTCAAAAACTTAACAGGGAACAAGGACGAACAATTATTTTGATTACCCATGAAGCCGATGTGGCCGAGCATGCCGACAGAACTATTCACATCATAGATGGTCTTATTGTAGAAGATAAATTAAATCGTATAAAATGAAATTAAAAGATTTAATTAAAGAAACATTTTCAGCCCTTCTCTCAAATAAAGTGAGAACGAGTTTAACCATGCTCGGGATTATTATCGGTATCGGGTCTGTTATTGCCATGGTGTCAATTGGTCAGGGGGCTCAAGCCACAATCGA
>Ga0208958_1001266_pt1 | contig 26027 bp, 25 predicted proteins | sample RifOxyB1_FD_184032 | JGI IMG/M metagenome (GOLD analysis project Ga0208958, IMG submission 184032) | Soil microbial communities from Rifle, Colorado - Rifle Oxygen_injection B1 (SPAdes) | ecosystem: Environmental > Terrestrial > Deep subsurface > Rock core/Sediment | place: Rifle, Colorado...
CTGGCAGTTGATGAAAGTAATCTGCAAATTTTCTTTCTCACCAACCACCAGTTTTAATTCTAACAGAATCTACAAAAAATTCAATGAAAGTTTTAGGTACACGGTTCTTATTTGCGAATAAATACACCTAACACCTTAGTTCGCAAATAAGAACCGTGTACTGCATAAAACTGCGCCGATAAAATAATGATGCCTCCGATTATTTGCATCATAGTTATTTTTTCATGAATAAAGAGCATGGCAATTATCGCTGCAAAAATTGGTTCCAGCAGGTAGATAATGGCAGCATTGGTCGGAGTGATATCTTTTTGACCTATACCCATGCAAAGATAAGGTACCACCGTCGCCACAACGGACAAAAAAAGAAAAATCAAAATTGTACTATAATCAAGTGGCCTTAATATCCAAGGTTCATTTACATAAAAAATAGCTACTAAGGAAGTTAAGACCGCCGTAATTAAAAAATGCCAAAACATCATTACTTGGGCACTAATTCCTTCTTTGGCAATCACCGTAACTAAAACGATATAATAGGAATAAAGCAGGGCGCTGAGCAATGTATACAAATCCCCTTTTAAAATCTTCTGTGGTATTGCCAATCCAAAGCTCATCAAATACACCCCCAAAAGCGCCACCAAAATTACTCCAACGATGGTTTTACTAATTGGTTTTTTGGTATAAATTATTTCAAAGCAGGGGACAAAAATAATTGCAAGTGATGTTATAAAACTAGAATTGGTAGCAGCTATTTCCCGAACTCCCTCAGTCTGTAATAAAATAGCCACCACATTAAGTAATCCTAAAATAAATACATTCTTATATTTTTTTATTCCTTCAATTGTTTTTAATTCAAACATAGAAGTCCGTAAGCTCGCCCGATAAATAAACCAGGTCACAACAGCAGCAATGAAAAAACGAAAGGTAATCATGGATAGTGTCGAAAAATAATCCGTCAAATACTTGGTTAAGGAAAAAGTGGTCCCCCAAAAAAAAGTTGCCATAACCAGTAAAATATATGCTCTAGTATTATTCATAGCAGGTATTATCCATCGCTTTTGGGATAAATCAAAGACAATCTTTTCAAAAGTTTAAGCTTTAATTGAGCAGGAAGGTTCTCTAATATTACAAATTTATTTTGACTGGTCATATAAAAGGGATGCAATTGATAGGCAAATGGATTTCCTTCTCTAATATTTTGCTCAAACGAAACTGTCCATATACCAGTAAGATGAGTAGCATAGTGAAGAGTTTTACTGAAAAAATTTCCAAGCGAGTAATGACATATGCCATGATTAATTTTTTCAATGGGACCTAGCACATGCGGATGGGAAGCGGCAATAATATCAGCTCCTTTTTCGATCAAAGTCTTGGCCATCTGTACCGTTTCGCTTCCAGGGAAGTGCCTAAATTCAAAACCCCAATGAGGAAGAATTATCATCAGGTCGAGTTGCTTTTCTTTTTTGATTTTGTGGAAATCCATTTTTTCGATATGTTTACACCTGCAAATTTCATCGGATTTTTCAAATTCAAAACTATTTAACCACTGACTAAAAGCAAAAACTCCAACCAATGTATTTTTCACTTGAATAGTGAATATATTATCCCTATCTGTTTTATCACCCACATACTTAATACCTAAAACTTGAAGTCTTTTTTTAGTCTCTTCATAACCTGTTTTTGAAAAGTCACCAATATGATTATTTGCTATAGTAAAAATCAACTTTTCTTTTTGAATTTTATAAAGACTTAAAAAACACTCGATGAATTCACTGGATAAACCAAACACCAGTAGGCTTTTATTTTTTTGTATTTTATCTCGTACTACTGGCGCTTCCAAATTAATAACCACCAAATCTGAACTTTCAAATAATTTAATCATTTGAGGATGTGGCTCAACCATTTTTTCATCAGTCAGGCACATCAGATCCCCCCCGAATGAAATAGTTAAATGATCTAAATGAATCTTACCACTTTTAATCGGAGCTTTAAGTATCCCTGATTTATTTCTAAGTGATGGGTTAAAATAGTAATATACCCATACAAGTGTTTGCCAACATGAATACGGTGAAAATCTTCGTAATATCATTTTACCTGTTATCTTTATAAAGTAATATGGCTGGCAATAATACTAAATCCAAAATCAAAGCTACTCCTAAAATAATTGCTGTCATAATTCCAAAATGAACGTTGGGAATAAACGACCCGAATAAAAAACACCCAAATCCGACAACCAAAATAACGGTTGTCCATATCAGCGCATTTCCGGTGTTTTTGAATATATCCAGTACTGCATTATAGCTTGTTACCCCCGACCTGGTTAAACGATTGTAGTTGGCCAAAAAATAAATTGTATCATCCACGGCAATACCCAGGCATACACTGGTAATTAAAATGGTTCCTACATCAATATGAATTCCAGCCAGTGTCATAAAGCCCGCTCCAATTAAAGGTGGCATTACGTTTGGAATCATGGACAAAACACCTAGTTTTATTGATCTAAAAAAGATTGCCATAAGAATAGAGACCAGTAGAATTGCCGTCAGCATTGACGAAACAAATGTGGAAACAATATATCCATCCATACCCGCAACCAAGGCGGTGGTTCCCGCCACATGTCCGTTCAAGCCAAATCTTGCAAAATTATCCTGTATTCTTTGTATCTCACGTAGAGATGCCTTGCTCCCAACGAGTGTCCATACCACCATTACCCTCATATAACGATTATCTAAGCTACTCCAGTGGTTAAGCCCCACTCCAGAAGGCAGTCCCATTGAATAAAGCATGATCTGTTCGGCAACGGCATTAGAGTTATCGGGAATTTTGTAATACTCATCTTTATTTGCATTAAGGGCCTTATTAACATCTTTTATAACGTCGACAATAGATGAAGCCTTCGTAATATGCTTTGATTCTTTTAACCATTTTTCAAATGCATCAACTTTATTTAAGAAAGCAGGATCTTTAATTCCATCATCTTTGCCGCTATCAAAAACCACTTCGACACCGTAACTGCCACCGATATGCTCTCTCATAAACTTATAAGCTTTCTTAATTGGTACGGTATCTTTGAAAGAATCTATGGTGGAAGAATTCACTTCATTGTTAAAACCTAAGTAAGTACAAGCAATGGTCAATCCAAAACAAAAAAGAATAATAATAACTTTATATTTATTTATTACGTAAGTTGCTTTTTCCGGATTAAAAATGTTACCTAAAATTTTTAATTTAAATTGCTCTCGCTTGGGTGGAATTTTAAAAGGAACATAAAGGAGCATTGGACAAATAAAAAATAAGGTATAAACCCACGCCAGTAAAGTACCTGAACCGGCCAGCAGCCCCATATCTCTAATAGGCAAAAGTTCCGTATACATCAAACTATAGAAACCCACCGCAGTGGTAACTGAAGTTAAAATAGTAGCTTGGATATTTTTTTTGATCGCATTAAAAAGAGCTTCTTTAATAGCCAGACCCTCTTGTCTAAAATGCACAAAAGATAAAATAAGGTGAATACTATCAGCAAGGCAAACTGCCATTAAAATATTAGGGATCATAGCGGTGGTAACGTTCAGTTTGATATTGGCCCAGCCAGCATACCCTAAGGTACTGCCAATGGTTGTAAAAACAAGTCCAATAGGCATAATCACACCCCAAAAAGACTTAAAAATAATCACCAACATAATCGCAATAGTAATTAATAACAGTGGAATGATAAGCTTTAAATCACTCATGGTTACCGTATTGAGTCCATCCCCCATCACTACTGTACCAGCTATATGAAATTCATAATCAGGATTATTCTGGTACTTTTTAACAATTTCTTCCATGGCCAATACCGTCGGGCCATATTCAGGTTTTTGATCAAAGTGTGGTTCTGGCCAAGCATAGATAACAAATGTTTTAAGATCATTGCTTATTATATATTGCTTAATGGGATCCATAGTTGCTGCAATTTTTTGTCTCTCCAATATATCGTCAGAAGTTAAATCATTTGGTAAAAAATCGTTAATAATAATTTCATCTCCAATGGCCCTAACCCACTTATAATTAGCAAGGGACTCGACTCTCATTATTTTGGGAACTTGCCACATTTTATCAGTCAACTCATTGACTAAAGCCACTGTCTCAGGATTGAAGATACCTTTTTTCGCATAAACTGCCATAATCGCCATATCATCTGAGCCGAATGTTTTTTTAAATTCTTTAAATCGAGTTAAGTATGGATCACTTTTTCTAAACCACATTTCGTGGGAAAAATCTTTTTCCAAAAAGTTTAATCCAGTGATAAGAACCACCATAATGGTAGTCATAACAAAAAGGCAGGTCTTTGAGTTATTAACAATAAAATTTGACAAAAATGCTTTTGAGGAATCCATCTTAAAAATTTTAAATAATTTCATAATAATCCTTTAAAAAACTAAATGGACTCTGACAAATACTCACCGTTTAGTCAAACATTAGACTCGACTCAGATCATTTTTATAGTGCCATATTGGCACCATCTATGTGTAGTGAATCTATCATCCCGATTCAGTTGATCGGAACACTTAGATGAGCAAATCACTTGATTTTCATAAAGTTTTTTTTAAAAATAGTACAGAGATAAAAAAGATCAATAATTACAAACTTAATAATTATTTTGCCAATTGATGACTTTTTTGTAAATATCCTTTTTATTGAATGACTCTTTGGAGGAGGAATTTAAAATGAAGTTCAAGACTTTAAAAACCAACGACGAATTGAATTTATATTCCGATCTAACCTACAAATATATTGATGTCCGACTCCCCCTTGAATACTTACAAAGAAGCAAAGTTATCGCCTGCTTTAATAGACAAGGTTTCATTTGCGGTGGATTTGTAATTGTATTAGAAGGTCCCTTTCGTGTCATCACCTCGATTCCCAATTTTAATGAACAAAAATGGCATCATCAATTAAAGAACTGTGCAGAAGTAACTGGCCTTTGGTTTGATAATAGCCATACTCATAAACGGGCCTCTATTAAATTTTGGCTGACAGTTTATTTTGAATTGTTAAGAACTAAAAAAGAATATTTTACCTATGCTTGGAGTTTAAAAAAACCTAAACTGGGTGAAATCTACGCCCACGGTAACCCAGTGATCCTCTTTAGAGGTGAAACTAACATTTTGCCTGGTATGGATCAACCAGATCATGAATCAGTTGAAATCGTTAAAAGAAGAGATCTGTTACTTACTCCTTTATTAAAACCAACATTCTTACTTAAAAGAGTAAGAGGTACTAGAAGTTTGAAGGCTCATAATCAGCACCAAAGACAAATGTTGTCTCGACCTATTATCCATGAAGTTAATTGAACTTTTAAGTAGCTATAGTCATCTGCGTCTCGCAAGGCCTTCCGATAATGAAGCCATTATTGATTTTTTAAAAGCAACTCCCATGAGTTTTGGCAGTATAAGCGTACACTACGAGTTTAAAGAAAGTATCTGGAAGTTTCTCAAATACCAAAGCGCCACCTGTTATGTATTTTTACTCATCAACGAAAATAAGATCTGCGGATATGGCGTGTTTTCCACTCGAGATTATTATATTCTTGGTGCCAAATACCAAGCTGGTTATTTAAGTGATCTTAGAATTTCTAGAAATGCAGTCCAAAGTGCCAAATCACAGTGGAAAGAGTTCTTGAGCCACATGTTTTCTAACATTAATCAAATTGATGAATTCAAGGAAGTCACCTATTTCTATGCCGCCGTTTTCGAAAAAAATGTCCGAGCCTTGAAACTATTTAATAATGAAAAATTTCCTATCGTATTTCACCCTCTCCTTAAATACCAGGCCATTAGTATCCTCGGAAGAAAACCCATCCTTTTTATAAAACCTAATAAATCATCTCGTCAATTTATTCTGACGAAGGCCACTCACTTTGACCAAACCGCACTTAGAAATTTTCTACATACTCAAAATAAAAAGAAGTTCTGGGGAGAATATTTTAATCCTACCGATAATGATGAATGGAAAAGGCGTGAAAATAGCTGGGATAATTATAACATTAATGATTTTTTTATTGCCAAGGACATCTCTGGCAACATTGTCTTTTGCACACTACCATGGTCAGCTCATAATAGCCGTAAACTAGTGGTAGAAAAAATAAGTCTCCCCTATCTTATATTAGGAAAAATTTTTAAAATTATTGGAAAAAAAGAATTAAAATTAAATGCTCCCTTGAACAATTACTACTTAACCCATTTTGAATTGTCTCACGACCTCACACCGAATCAAAAAAGAGAAATTTTTACAATTTTTCTAAATCAACTTTATAAAACCAAATTTCAACGCCATTATCATAGTATTATTTTTTGTGATTACTACGATGAAGCTATCGGTGAAGTGTTGAAGGATTATATGTGCATAAAGACAGCGGCGATCATCTATCAAATACTTCCCAAAAATGACCAAAGTAGAAAAATTGAAAATATTCACGACCTAAATCAACAAATGACCTTTGAAGCGGCCATTGTATAATTAAAAGGGAAATCGTTATGAAACTTACGTTATTATTATTAACTAGCTGGTGTGTCCTTAATTCTTATTCAACTTTCGGCTTAACTCCTGAAGAAAAAGGTCTTGAAATCGCCAAAAAAATGGAAAAAGTTAATTCGGGATTTATTGGTGAGGTCGCCGAAATGACCATGACCCTCATTGATGCTTACGGCACAGAAATTTTAAGAAAAATGGAAGGCAAAATAAAAGAAGTTAAAGATGATGGTGACAAATCCATTATTACTTTTTTACAGCCCAGTGATGTCAAGGGCACCAAAATGTTAACGTGGAGTCATAAGACTGAAAACGACGATCAGTGGCTCTATCTTCCCTCCATGAAAAGAGTCAAAAGAATTAGCTCCAACTCCAAAACTTCTTCTTTTATGGGAAGTGAATTCTCTTATGAAGACTTAGGAGGACAATCTCTGGAAAAATTTACCTACAAACATATTCGAGATGAAAAATCTGAAATTGGCAACGTATGGGTGGTTGAACGTTTTCCTATCAACGTTAAAGAAAGTGGATACCTTAAGCAAGTAATGTGGATTCCAGAAAAATATCATGCTTCTTCCAAAGTTGAATACTATGATCGTAAAGGTACACTGGTTAAAACTGCTGATTTTTTAGATTATCAATCCTTTATGGTAGCGGGTAAAAATATTTTCCGACCTGGAAAAATTCACATGAAAAATGTCCAAACTAAAAAACAATCAATTTTCTCATGGGATAAACGTAAACTTGGAGAAAATTTACTCAATAATCATTTTTCACAAGATAGCTTAAAATAAAAACCACCATCGTGAAGAAATTTATTTTCGTCACATTCACTTTCGTTTTCACCCAGTTTTGGTGCCTGGCTCTCAGGGCAGAAATCCAAGATTCAGGTGAACTGCGCTTTGAAACCAGAAAATTCAAAGACGATGAAGTAGATAGAACTATTGATAACGCCATGGCGGTTTATACCCGAGCAGAAATTAAATACGCCAAAGAATCTTATAATGCCACATTCAGAGGATATGCTCTAGCTGACGGAAAAGATAAAACTAGAGATAATCTCACCATTGAAGATCTGTTTTTTACTTATTATTTAAAAAAAGATGAAAGTGCCTCCCTATCAGCTGGATATAAAATATTTAATTGGTCAGCGACCGAAGCCTTTCATCCAGCAGACATTTTAAACAGCCAAAACTACGATAGCAATATAGAGGCGTTGGATAAAATTGGCGAACTAAACATCGACACCTCTTTTAAAACCCCCTACGGAAATTTTTCGCTACTATATCTCCCCTACGCTCAATCGCCCAAATATCCTCAGCAAAGATCTCGCCTAGGAGCTTCCGTTAATTTATCGAGACCTGTGTGGGTAACTAAGAAAAATGAGACTGATTTACAAAACTGGCATCATCAAGGTGCTTTAAAATATTCTAATTCTATCGGTGCTGGTGATCTATCCCTCCACGCCGTTTATCACCTGAACACTGTCAACCCAATTGTTGGGAAACGTATTGTTTATGAGAATATTTTAATGTTTTCACTCCCTGTCGGCGTTGAATTTACCCCCTATTATTTTAGGGCCTTGCAAATAGGAGGAACCTATCAATATGCACTTGATGGGGGATGGCTGATTAAAACCGAAGCCGCTTATCGAGATTTCTTGGATGATGAAGTTATTATTCAAACCCTCAAGGGAAATCAAAGTCCCCAAGATCATGGCATCGTGGCAGTAGGAACTGAATACGGGTTTAGTATGCAAAACGGAGGGGAATCCAATATTGTACTGGAATTTCAAACTCTGGTGGGACCTAATAAATTATCTCGCAGCGAACTTTCGGTTTTTCAAAACGATATTATGCTAGGATATCGACTTGCACTCAACGACACTCTCGGAAGAGAATTCTTTGCAAGTCTTATCAGGGACATTGAACGCCAAAATGAGACACTATACAATTTTAACTATACTCAAAGACTCAACGATAATTGGAAAATCAAAACTGGTTTTCGGGTGTTTGATGCTCCTAAAAAAGGCACCTACGCAACCGGTTTAGAAGCTTATCATAATGCGCACTACGTTTTCTTCAATCTTAGTAGATTCTTTTAGTCCAGTTAAATCAGGAAAAATCGTTTTTTGTTTTTTATAATTTATATTCTGTTACAATAGATCTATCGGTAGTAGTTTTTTATCACCAAGTTAAATCACTGGTGCTAAACAACCATGTGATCTGTAGTTCTCACGCAGACCACACTACCGATCGATTTTAGCTTGGAAAATTACCCTTTAATGAATTACTTATTTTATATCTTATTAATTCTTTCTTCATTTGGTGTCCATGCTGCTACTTTTGATGATTGGAAATTAGACCTAATCAAGACCTTAAAAAAATCAAAAATCAATCAATCGACCATTGATGTTTTCATAAAATATGCCCAATATGATCAAGTAGTGCAAGATACTTATACTCTACAGCGAAAACCTCTTCCATTACCGCTTGATAAATTTTTAATTCAATGGTTTCAATCAGAAGATATCAACCAATCGTGGATTGCGACTGAAGGAAAAAAATTACTAACAGAAAATAAGGTGCTTTTACAGAGAATTGAAAAAAAATATCGAGTAGATAAAAGTGCCATTGTGGCACTTTGGGGAATAGAAAGTAAATATGGAAAATTGACCGGTAAATTTCCTGTTCTTAATTCTCTTTCCACACTGGCCTATAGTAGTCAAAGAAAGGATTTTTATACAACAGAACTTATTCATGCGCTAAAAATCATTCAAAAAAATAACATGAGTCCAGATCAATTCCTCGGATCTTGGGCCGGTGCTATCGGACAATGTCAATTTATGCCTTCTAATTATTTTATTTATGGAGTTGATTTTGATAAAAACAAAAAAGTTGATCTGTTTACTTCATTACCTGATATCTTTGCTTCCATTGCCAATTATTTAAATAAAAGCAAGTGGAAATATAAACGCCCCGTAGGTCACCGTGTAATTCTACCAGCAGAATTTAATCCTAAATATTTAACATATAAATCAAAATATAATTCCTTTTGGAATAAGCGCAAAATCCGAGACTATTACCAAAAGAAGTTACCACTTCTTAAAGATAAGTCACACATCGTGAGCGTAATCTTAGCAGATACTAACTACTTGGTCGTTTATAAAAATTTCGATGTTATTTTAAGATGGAATCGCTCCTACCTTTTTGGATTAAAAGTCTTATTACTCAAAAAAGCTTTAGAGGTGTAACTTATTAAACATCAATTGTTTTTATTCTGGATTACACTTGATAACTGGTTGGATCACCTAATCGATTATTTTTTTGATAGAAAATTCCACATAGATACCTTAGGCAAAGTAGATTTTACTCAACTTTTTTTAGATATTCCAAGCAGAGTCAATGCTAAAATTTATCAAGGAACCAGGTTGCGTGTTTTTAATCGCGTAATGAAAAACTTGCATATCAAATATTGTGACTATAACTTTATCGATACTGGCTCTGGCAAGGGAAAGGCCTTGATTTTGGCATCTGGTTTTAACTTTAAAGAAATTAAAGGTATAGAATTATTTAAACCCTTGTATGACATCTCTTGCCAAAACTTAAGTAAAATGAATTTAGGTCATAGAATTCAAATTGAACATGGTGATGTTTTAAGTTTCACGCCACCAGAAGGTCCTAATCTTTATTATCTCTATAACCCTTTTAATGAACATGTTTTAAGGGATTTTTTTTCCACTCTCCAGAAAAATAAAACCTTTGGTAGCAATGACCTAATTGTCTATCTTAATCCAAGATATCATACCGTTCTTACTAATTTAGGATTCCAGTATCAAGTTTTACTTAATAACCTTAACTACAACAAAGTGGTTACTGTATACCGTTTGGCTATTTTTTAACAAAATAAACGGTTTGATATTTGTGTAGTAAACTACGAGAAGAAATCTCATAGGGTTCGCTTGCTTCTATCACTTTTCCCTTAATCTCAAATTTTCCTGAATCAAGCTTGGGTTGATTTAAATCCATTTCAAAAACTTCACGTTTATCAGCAGATAATTTTGTAGCTGAACTAAAATCAAAAATTATTTTTTTAAAAGCCATCTGGATTTGCTCTTCAAATTGTTGGCACTTTTTTTCCAGTTGCTGATGCTCTTCAATCCAAATATTGTGACATTCCTCCGTGGTGCCAATCATTTCACACCTTAGCTCATAATAACCCGGAATAATCACCAACGATTCTTCCCATAAAATACATACCTCCTCTTTAAAGTTATATTTAAATAAAATATTCACTTGCAAAGGACTAATCTTCGACCTGATGATTTGGATCTTTTTTTTAAATTTTTGGTCTGATTCTAGAGGATGAGTTATAAAAATATCGTCTTTAACTAACTCTATCACCGTGTATAATTCTTCACAGCTTGCGAATGGTTTAAAGAATGTTAAAACAATGAGCAAAATAATAAATTTTTTCAATTTTTATTCCAATATGCGATAACCTAGCAAACTCACTATAAAAGAACAAGTAGTGTCAAATAAAACTTCTTAAACTGATCTACCACAATGGGGATGAATTCATAAATAACCTATTAATATCAACGCATTGGGCTATTTTCAAAATAATTGTTTATTTATTAAAAAGAAAACGTCTCATATTTTAATATTTTGGTTAAACTCTATCCCCATTCAGGTAAGCCAGTTAATAAAACTTCCAAAAAATCTAAAAATATTTGATAATGATAGATATGGGTCTTTTTTTTAAAACATTAATCTTTTTTTTCATACCATTTTTAACTTTATTGTCGAACACCGCCTGGGCCACGCGTCATGCTCATGTAAAAACCGACCATGCTGTAGTTTATGCTGATCAGAATCTAAGCACTCCTCTTGGACACATAAGTAGAGGAAAAAGGGTCGTGGTAGGAGAAGTTCCTCGAAAATATGGAACGCTACTTCCAATTTTAGTTGCCGGAAGAGTTGGTTGGATACAAATAAGAGATGTTCAATTTGTAGAAATCGCAGACAGTGATAGCGAAAATATGCTTGAACACGACATCATTGCCCTAGAAAAGTCTGATAACCTAGGGATCAATAATCATATTTCATTGGTCAATAACGTCTTTGTGTTTGGAAAGGAATGGGAAGAGCTTTCTTATGCCATTGGTGACGAAGTAGGGCTTAGGCCCTTTTATATGACAGTCTATTTTGATCATCGTCCACCAAGCTTAAGGTACAGTTTTGGTATTGGGCTTAGCTATTTATATCTAAAGCAGGATAATTTGGTGTTATCCGCTCCACTTTTGGAACTGAAAGGTCTGTGGTCGGCCATAAAATATAAATATTTTAACTTCGATTTAAGCGTTGGCACCTTTTTTTCCGGAGCCTTTAAGGTGGAGAGCTCCTACAATCCGTCAGATGAAGATTATGACGATACTGGCGAGATGTATGGCATTAACTACGGAGTAGAGTTTAAATATTTTCCCTACAGCACCTTGAGTATTATCAACGGACTTTCTTTTCATCACGGAATTATTTCAGGGCTCGCTCCTATCAAAATTTCATACGAAGAAAATGATACCATCGCGCTTGATCGGTTCAAAGGTACAAACTATTATTTTGGGGTCAGTTATCAATTCTAATTGCTAATGCGGTCATTAATCCACTTCAATTGTCTTATTTTTGGCAGGGATAGACTTCTCTTTTATTTTTTTTAAAATATAATCTACATCGGTTTTATCACTAATAATCTTTTTATCAACAGTTTGGTTATTTCTATTGGCATCCTCCTGACTATTTATCTCAGCAATTTCTTTTTGTTGTTCTTCCTCTATTTTACGTTTCAACAATTCCTCAGAGGTTTCTTTTCTAAACTTATCCATCTTGGAGAAATTAGTTCCATATTTAAAAAAGGCGTATTCATAAAGGGGAACCAGATAAATTAAATTATTTTTTCCTTTCTCCAAAAACTGGATCATCTCGCGTAAAAAATTTTTATTTCCCCTGACATGGCTAAAGGCCATATACAAATAAACCATTCCCTTTTGATCAATTTTTTGTTCGAAGGGTAACGTTTTATAATCTTCATAAATGTTTTTGGAAAGCTCTTCACTCGTCCCCACTAATTGAATCATATTAAAAAGCATACTACGATATTCTTTAGCAAAATGATCATTTTTTTTACTTTTGAGGATAACACTGAAAACCGTGTCACCCTTCTTGAAAATCAGTTTCTCCACCTTGAAAATGTCATTATCCAAGGATAAATTCATTACCCCGAAACCACCTCTAGCATACCACTGGTAAGTCGGTTTATTATTTTCAAATATTTTCTGTCTCAAAAACAAAATATATAAATTATAAACCAGTTCTTCTAACATATTTTCTTGGGGAATTTTGCTTAATTCTCTTGCTAAACGATAGGAATTTTTAAAAGAACGAAGGTCACGATTATATAAGAGATCCCGTCGATAAACATCTCTCCATATTTCAAAAGAACTTTTTTGCAAAATATTTTTCTTAAAATTTGAAAGAGTAAATAGTTTTTCAGTATAAAAATTGAGTGACACTCGACTGGTCTTTTGAATTTCAAAGCTTATATTGTGATAACTATATTGGGGGGTGATCAGTTTATATCCCAAAAGGGATAAATTATTTTCATCCAGTTCTTTACTTATAAGCGGCAATAATTTAACAACTGGATGTTGAATCGGAATCACCACCTCATATCCGCCGAAGGCAAATTTTTTAAAAAAGTCACTTGGTTTGCGATCTATATCATCAACATCAAGGTCATATGAGGGGGTCACTTGTTCATAAGTGGCCTTGTTCAATTTTATATATTCACTATCTATGCCATTCAAAATTATTTTGGAATAAACAAAGTAAGGTAATAAGTGGACGAAGTGATAACCAATCGCAACCACAGTTACCATTAGTAAAATTAAGATAAGAAGAATTTTTTTTTTCACCTGAACTTTTCGACACATCCATTCTAAATATTTAATTTAATATGTTTTAAATAACTAAACTAATCCGATAAAAACACCGATAAACTTAGGTGAGATAATATTAGTCAAGAGGATTAGTCATGTATTATCAAAAATTATTTTTAACACTACTTTTAGCTACTAGCATACTGCCAGGGTGTCTAAACACCAGAAACCAAAGAGTTAAGGAAAATCCTTTCGATTTATCTCTGTTTAAATCGGATTCACCTTATAAACCTAATCCACTGCCTGGTGATGAAACCCCCACATCTACCACTACTTCGTCTACCACCACACCGACAACTCCTCCGTCCCATATTGCACACTGTACCTGGTCACAAAATGGAACCAGTGGTTTTGAATTCAGTTCAAATCACTTAGGAAGTTATACTCTTTGCCAAAGCACCAACGGCGAGACTGAACTCTTTTTTCAACTCAAAACTAATCCCGGATACAATATTTGTTTTATTCCGGTTAATGAAAGCGAAGGCAATGTTATCTACATAGGCGAACCCAGATGTCTTTTTGCAAACGACCCTATGACAGTCTATAAAATAATTATGCTAAAAAATCGTCCGGCCACTGGTTATAATACCTATAGCGCACTTGCTTTGACTGGTGTTATGGTAATGCAAGATCGCTCCTATGAATTTCCTTATCCTTACTATCCCTACTACAACATCTCCTATAATCCACTTAAGGCCCCAGATGCTTATCTTCTTTGTGCCAATTGGTATCAAGCTGGAGATGCACGATATTGCCAAAGTTTTAATTCAGCCGGGCACTACGTTTATCATAAATTTTAACAATATTTTGGTTAGTTAAGATTTTTTAGATTTCCAGAAATTCGGTCACCTTTTTTAAAATTATTATAAATGGCACTGTTTCTAGTAGGAAAAGTCAAAATAGGCAGAGCCATATTATGTCCGTTATCTTGTTGCTGATGGGAGCAAATCACCAGATAATAAAAACAAATCCCTTCTTGTTCGCCACCCTTTATATAGGTCAACATGGTATCACCTTCTTCATCAGTCCACCGGTATATTTCATCGGGATCTTCTAGAGTAGTACGGATAAAATGCATGTAATTTACATAAGACTCAATTTCAATATCATCCGAGGAATGGTTTTTTAATATCCATGAGAGAAAGGTAGATTTTTTACTTTCTAAAAATTCTCTTATGGCAGGTTCCAATTGATCCAAATCGGCAGCTCCCATAAAAAGATCTTTGTTTTTTTGATCTCGATTTACCTGTTGTTGGTAGTGTGAAATGTTCTCCACAGGTTGTCCTTGTCTAAATCTTTGCACCACTTCCAACGACTGGGTAGCCGTCATCAGAAAAACAAAGGATGGTTTTTTTTGGTAAGTCAGGGTAATAGTTATTAGATAATAAATTTGATTTTTAATTTCAACATTTTTAATAAAAGTAAAAAATTGATCACCCAGCTGAGAAGAAACCACCCAGACTTCGGAAGGGTTAAGCAAATATTGATCAAGCTCGCCCACCTGATTTAAAGCCGCTACCGCATCTTCATCTTGAACTTTAAGTTCCGCACGAATATTTTTTTCAAAGTTATTAAAGTAATCAATTAATGGAAAATAAAATTTTTCAATGCAAGCTTCCTGACAAAATCCACGGACTTCTTTTTCTTCTACAAACAAAAGTTTGTCCACGCTGTTAAATACTTTTTTACAATGTTCACAAAAATAGATTTCCAACTTTGTTTTCAAAATCGCTCCTACCAAAGAATGTTCAAACCAGCAAAGATTGAATTACCATAAAGCCCCTGCAGGTCCCACAAATGCGCTTTAAGTATACTCTCATCAATCGATACTTTCTTGGTTCTAAAATTACCACCGAGATCAATCCCTACCAATTGGGAAAGGGCCAGTGACATTTTAGGAGTTACATAGCCATAGTTAAAACCTTTACTTAGAAGACTTTCTTTAAGTGGCGAATCATTGCTCTGTACTTTTATATAATTAGCTTCAAGCGATAGATTAATATCACTGGATACTTTCCATCCCATGGCCACTTGAAATTTACTTATATTACCAACCTTAGTTTCCACGGGATTAGCGGGATCACCGGTTATCCGATATTCGTATCCCAAACCAAAGGCCAATTGGTGAAAACGTTTAGTAGTTTCAATTCCAAGTATTTGATCATCTCTTGAACTAGCAAAATCAGAATTTCCCTTAAGCATCATCCCCCCCAATATATCCACAGTGGCGAGTTCAGTCTGGTTGCCAAATCTCAACCAGTTGAATCCTAGTTTGATGGTGGGGTTTCCATTTTGAGTTTTGGTATTACTAGCAATCATCTCACTATCGGTTTTTGCCATCCAAAAGTTGGCATTGATAAATACGTTATAACCGCTTTGTAGAAACAGATTAAAATTATATTTATCAACCTTTTTGGTCTGCTCATTGATATTTACTTTTTGTGATTCAAAAGAATTATTAAGCGAGAATACACTAATAATATTTCCACCATTTTGTTTTGATGAAATGGATGTACTATTCACACTTATCGGTTTGGAATTACCAGAAGAAGTTTGAATTTGCGGAACCTTCTCATACTCTTGTTCCGTATAATCAACGAGGGCCCAAAGGTTTAAGGGGAATAAAACACAAACTATTAGAACAAATTGAAATATCCGACGCATTTTATCTTCCTTTGTATGGCCAAATATTTTTAGGCCTAAAACAAGTTGATTTAATTCTATAATAGTATAGCTATCAAAACCATAGGTTAATAGTTCCTATATTAAAAAATTCCTGCTAGCTTATTTTGAAATAAAAATCGATAACATCCTGAATAGTCGTTCTAGGAAAAATATCCCTCCTCCTGTTTTGTTGTCCATATGTAATAGAATAAAGTTAAGTACACGTCTCAAGGAGTCTAAGTGGATTATCAACTTCAAAATAGCAATGCAGGGATACAATCATTAATCGAACTTGGAATGAATGGGCATTACCCCCTTTTTCCCACAGAATGGTTTGTCAGTTTGAATTTAGTCAAAGATGCAAACATTAGCAAATCGGACAAGGACAAGACCCATAAAATTCTTAATCGACTGGCCCAACATAGAAGCCTGGATAGAAAACGAACAATCCTTTATTCACTCACGGAAAAAGAAAGAGAAATATTTTTGAAAGTTTTCTTTAATATGGTGGAAGACAAACTATTAAGTAAAAAGCAGGAGCTTCATTAGTAACTTTATGAAAGGGAAACTATTTTTCAACTTTTTTTACATCTTTTGTGGTTTATTACCTGTAGCTAATTTATTTGCTGAATATCGCGCCTATCAATATTTTGTGACTTCTAAGTATATTTTTCCTCAAAAAACCCAGTCTTTTTTAGTAACTTCTACTCTAACCCCAGACGCCTATATAAGTTATCATGGAGGAAATGATGTGATTGCCATAGATCTTGTGCAAACTTGGATATGCCTAGGTCACACTGGACAAAAACCCATTTGTCCTAACCCCGTCCAGACGGATTTGCTCTAATAAAAACAAAGGAACCCGGTTTGAAAGTAAATGAAAAAGCATATCAGGAAGAAAAAATAGCTTACGATAAGGAACTGAAGGCCTTAAAAAAACGCAACACTAATTTAGTAATACACCAACAAAACAATTTGAATCAAGTCAAAGATCACAATCAGTTGGAATTGGATCAACAAAGAGGACTGCAAGAGAAAAGAAAGCTTGATTTACACGATCAGAAAAAAGCTGAATTGGCCGAATTTCTAGACCAGCATCAGCAAACTATAGATAAATATCGTAATAATTTACATCAAACTAAACAAATCCTAGATGAAGCAGAAAAAAATTACACCCAAACCAGCCAAGATAAAATATTACAAAAGCAAATTGAAAATGATGAATTGATTACAAGCACAGCGAATCGTGCACAGGAGCGTGCTTTAGAAATTGCCACAACTGGAAATTTGCAAGTAAACAAAATCCAAAACGACATTGAAAATCAGAAAAATCAAATTCGCACTCAACAAAATTTACAAGCACTTGAAAATGGTGGTAGGAATAAAACAGATATAAATCAAACTTCTAGAGATTATGTTGAAAAACGAAATTTCGTTAGCAAAGAATACGAAAACCACTTAAAGTTTTTAGAAAAATCCCAAAAGGATCATTTACAAGATGTTGATAGAAAACATTTGATAGTTAAGCAACAACAAATAAACACCAACCAACAGGAATTGCAAAATATTGAGAAAAAATATCAACAAGTTTTAAAAGACACTCATAACCGTTATGCCAGCAAAATTGCCCAAATGAACAAGGAAAACCAGGTTGTCTTAAATAATGTAAAAGATGTATTCACTAAACAGATCAACCAAATAAAAGAACAACAAATTGATACCAAGACTGTGCTCAATCACCGCAGCCAAGATCCTTTTTACCAGATGCTCGATATCAACCCGCAAATAGAAGATCTAGGCAAGGAATATCTGATCTCCGTCAAAGTGCCTGAACATGAAAAAGAAGGAATATTACTTACTCCCAGCGAGAGAAAAATCCGAGTTTCATTCAGTCGAAGATTTGAAGATCGCATCCCCACTTCGCAAGGATTCAATCAATCAGGAAGAAATGAAAATAGCTTGCAGGAATTTACGGTCCAAGATATTCTCGACACCACCAAGGTTACCCAAACCTATAGTGATGGTGTATTGATGTTCAAAGTAGCAAAAAAATAATTATGGGTAGTTCAGGTAAAGACACATGTTTCGCCCCAGTTTAAATAATATTTTGGCCATCAAAACGAATGATTTGCTTTCTATTCGGGCCATTTTGAATTTGTCGAGAAATATTGAAGAAAGTACTCCTTCTCGCCGCAACTTTCCTCTGAGAAATTTAAATCTTTGGTCGTCCAATAAATTTACAGTAAAAATTAAACTCTATAGTAGTTGCGGACAACTAGTGTATGAAAATATTTATTCCACTAACGATTTTGGTGAACTTAATATAAAGATCCCTACCGAACAATTACATTTAAATGATTCAATTTCTCGAATTCAAGTTTATGAAATTAGTTATATTAAAGATCTAGAAATGCTACTAGGGAGTTTTCTACTCTATAATCCCCACTCACTTCGTAAAATACTTGTCACTGATTTTGATAAAACCCTAGCGGAAACCAGTTCTAAAAATCCTCGGGATATTTGGGGCTCACTTACTTCCCCCATTACTGACTACCCTACTATTATGCCCACCTTAAATTTGATCAAGGAATATTTAAAAGATACCTATACTCCTTTCATATTATCATCTTCTCCTCATTTTTATGAAAGTTCCATCAGGGACTGGCTGTATCAGCATGAAATATTCAATGCCCATATTTTGCTAAAAGATTACCGGCAGATGATTAGTATCAAGGGTGATTATCTCAAATTTAAGGATGTACTCGCCCATGGTTTCTACAAACTGGATCATTTATTAAATATCATTTTTATGACCAACATTCCCGACCATCTCGTCCTTTTTGGAGATAACTACGACGTTGACCATATCATCTATCTAGTATTTGCTCAGATTATGATGAATAATTCTGATCCTTGGTCTATCTGGAAAAATATTAAAGACAATCCCTATTTTAAACTGACCTCCAAACAGGATAGTATTTTTTTAGAAAATCTTTACCAGGTTTCAAACTTACTCAAAAAAAATGGCAAGACCCCAGAAATTAAAATTTATATAAGGAAAACCAAAAAACAAACTGATTGGACAGCACTACCCACTTCAGTCAATCTTTCAGATTTTGAAATTAATTATATCAACTGATTAACAATCCCGGGGCAAATAATAAAATATAACCAATACTGAAAAAAAGTCCCCATTGATGAATATTTTGGGCACATTGAGTTCCCATGCTGCCCATTATCTTGCTGGTGATTGGTAGTTTTAAAAAATCAAATCGCACTATTTCCAGCCAAATTCTAAACGCTGCAAATCCTAATAAAAGCAGAGTCATAGTCTGATCATGCGGTTCACTTATAAAAATCCATATCTTTTCCATAACACCACCCAAAGAAGGTTAAGATCTGTTCGGCAGATCCAATAAAAATGGTTATGAAAATTTAGAAATCAAAAGAATACAGGAATTTTCTGCTTTAGGAATTAGAGTTTTGGATAGTTAGGGTAACACTCACTGGTAGATGATCACTAATCCCATTCTCGTTCCAGATAATATTATCCTCTTCATCCCGCTTACATATCCTTCTTGGAATTCCTGTTTCATCGCAATTTACACGATGGATGGTAAACGAATTTGGTTCAAAATAAATTTTATTTTCACAAGAAAGCAAAGACTTTGCGAGAATAATCTGATCAAGCAGATTCCACTTGGAGATAGTACCCTTTTCATAGCAATTACTCCCCGGATGTTTTTCCCCAAGGGCCTTCCAGGCGGCATTGTAAAGAATTACGCTATAGGGATCAAAGCTATTTCTCACATATTCTTCGTCATAACTAGCAAGTAGGTATTCCATAAGAGATGAACTAAAAGGATCATCGTTAAAATCACCCACTACCAAGACATTGGGGTTTTGAGGATACGCAGTTGGTTTTTCAAAGTTTGGATCTTTATTACTTCTTATCAAGCGATCAAGCCCACGCCCACCATGTTTTTGCCATATAATGGACTGTAATGAATCACATACTGCTCTTCGATACATAGAGGTGAAATACTTATTAGCAGGCCGTGCCTTAAGATGTACTACAAATAATGTAAGTAACGCCTGGTTTTGTTTATTTTTAAGCTCAACTTCTAAAATATCTGGCTTATCAAAACGCTCAAAAACTTTATGCAACTTCTGGTCTACCACGTCCCAGGTTTTTGGAGAGTAAATAAGTCCGACATCCAAATAATCAAATTTTTTATCAGTGCGGACGTAATCATACTCAGGTCCAAGTTCTTCCACTATATCACTTAACACTTTTTCACTTTCGATTTCTTGAAAGGCAAATAAAAAATCTTCATTTGCAAACTGATTCCGCATTACAAGCAGCTCATTTACCATGCGTTTTATTTTCCCATGATAACGCTCATTCGTCCAACCTTCGCAAGGAGTATAGTCGAAGCGAGGCCCTCCACTTTCCGGCCGAAAAAGGTTTTCAACATTCCAAGAGACAATTTTAATTTTATTCATTACGGTATCCTATCGAGACGACAACCAGCTGCAGCAATGTGTCCACCTCCACCAAATTTTTGAGCAAGTGTTGAAACATCAAAATCACCTCTTGAGCGAAGTGAACAAGAAACTTCTCCTTTTTTACTGACAAAAAAACTCATACTGAAAGGAGCATCTGGATAATCATTAAGCAAGGTGTGGCCAATCTCAGAAATCAGTGTTGGTGAATTTACACAAGGGATTTGATAGTTCTCAAAATTAATCATTCTAGTTTGCTGTGAGATTTCTTTCACTCTAATTTCATCATTTTGAAGCAGAATTTTTCCAACACGCACCACCTCTTCAAATCTTTTTTCGATATCCTCCTGGAGTTGATCCCATACCCTAAATTCACGCGCAAAAGCGCTCATATAGGCATGTATTTCTCGACTATAAGGAAGAGTAAAAGTCCAAAGATCCCTATCCATCACATATTTGATCATTAATGGAACATTTTTATGCGGATGAAAGTATTCAAACGCCATCATTGCTCCAGATTTATGCATATCAAATTTTGCAAAATCAAGTCCTTTTAAAATATCCTTAGCTGAGGTGTGATGGTCAAGAAGCACCAGGGCCGGATGTTTACCACGAAGTTCAAGAAGCACATCCCGAGGATAAGAAAAATCTATAATAAATACTGGTGAACCAGCTGGCATAGTAGGAGGAGCTTCATTATAGCTAACCGGAATATATTCAGTATTCACCCCACCGGTTAATTGGTAATGGGCCCAGGCAGACCCAAAACCATCAGGGCATGATGCATGAAAAAGAACATAAGTTTTCATAATTAATTTTTCCACCAATACTTCATTCCCAAATCATACGGGTACCATATTTTACCCTGAAAACTTGGTAACCCCACCGTGTTCTGAATGCCGTGAAGAGATGCTTTGCTTTCAGAGTATAAGAACATGACATATTCATTTGCAATAATATCATCTACCTGACTCAGTAATTTTTTACGTTTTTTAGCATTCAATTCACTTCTTGCCTCGAGAATTAATTTATCAGCTTTGGCATTTCTAAAACCATAGAAATTATTAAGTCCTGGTTTATCATTATCTGAATGCCACTCCCCATAGGCATCTACGCCTTTGGCCATGAATGAACGATTCTTGCCGTTTGAAAGCGCATCGAATTTTCTTTCATTTTGAAGTTGTTTCCATGTGGAATATTCAAGAATCTTAACGGTAACATCTACTCCGATTTGTTTCCAATAATCTTGTACAAAAAGCATTTCTTTTTCGATTCTGGCATTAGGGACAAGAACAGCAAACTGAAACTTCTTGCCATTTTTATCCAGAACATAATCGCCATCTGAATCAGCCCATCCACTTTTGGCAAGAAGTGCCAAGGCCTCTGTTTGATTAAATTTTTGTGGAACAAACTTACCATCAAAATTATCAACACTAAAAAGTGGAGCAAACGGAATATTGGCCATTCCATCCAGGCTTTTTTTGATAATTTCTTCCCGATTAATTGCTAAACCAAGTGCTTTACGAACATTTATATCTTTGAAAATTTCACTTCTTAAGTTAAAACCGATAAATCCATAGCCCTGTTGATATTTATTACTAACCGCCACTGGTTTTACCTTCCCCGAGGTAAAAGCCTTATCCGTTTTGGTTTGTCTCCAAAGTTCAGTATTGCCAATACGTATAGGCATATAATCAAGGTCACCCTTTTTTAATTTTTCAAAGGCCATCTGGGCATCACGAATATATTTTATCTCAATGCGATTAAAATTATATGAATACTTATTTTGCGGTAATACATGGGCCCAATAATTTGGATTTTTTACCAATACCGTACCATTGCCCTTCTCAAAAGATTGTACAATGTATGGTCCTGAACCCCTAGGATGTTTAGTATGCTCGTTGGATTTTAATTTTTCCGGATTAGTGTGATAGTAGAGATGCTTTGGCAAGATAATGGTGCCAGTAATAAATTCAAAATTAGAAAACAGTTTCTCTTTGGTCACGAATTTCACTGTCTTACTATCTATGATCTCAATTTTTTCAAGTCCCTGTGCCATGGCCTTACGAAAAGCAGCATCCGCACCTTCCATGGAAAAAACCTCAAAAGAAAATTTTACATCTTCAGGGGTGACGGGCTTACCGTCAAACCATTTTGCTCTCTCATCAATAGTGAAGGTAAAGGTTTTGCCGTCTGGAGATATCACCCATTTTTTAGCAAGCAGAGGAATATCTTCACCAGAAATAACATCTGTATCAACTAATTTTTCAAATACCCAGTTTGAAAGTACTTCTATGGAACCAGCTTGATTGAAGCTAATCGGATTAAGATGATTTGGTTCATAAGCTTCGTATACTAATGTCCCACCTCTCTTAGATTTGGGGTTGCCACCCTCGATTTTAGCAGCTTCCAAAGAAGCAGCTCCCAGCGAGCAGCAAACAACTAACATTACAAATAAAAACTTCATGAACACTCCTGGACAGAAATAATATTTTATCAAAAACTTTACTGGTTATTGATTTCTTTCACTCTAATGCACGCCACTTGATGGCCCTCTACAAAATTTTCTAATTGGGGAACTTCCTGCTTGCAGGATTCATCGGCAAACGGACATCTAGGATGAAACGCACATCCTTTTGGAGGATTGATCGGGCTTGGAACATCCCCTTGTAAAATCATGCGATTTCGTTTGCTATTAGCATCGACTTTGGGTACCGCCGACAGTAGTGCTTTCGTATAAGGGTGAAGCGCATGGTTACAAATTGCTTCCGCCGGTCCAAGCTCCACTATGCGCCCCAAATACATAACGGCAATACGATCGCTGATATGTCTTACGACATGAAGATCATGAGAAATAAAGACAAAGGAAAATCCGTATTTTTCTTGCAGGCCAATCATAAGATTTAAAATCTGAGCTTGAATAGAAACATCCAGTGCAGAAACAGGTTCATCGCAAACGACCAGTTCCGGGTTGCTCGCAAGCGCTCTGCCAATACTGATCCGCTGTCTTTGTCCTCCACTGAATTCATGAGGGTAGCGAGTGGCATACTCCGGACGAAGTCCGACATCTATCATCAATCGAGTGACCAGATCTTCAATCTCTTTTTTCTTTTTTTTAGGATAGAAGTTTTTTATAGGTTCACAGAGAAGATCTTGAACTGTCATTTTGGGATTTAAGGACGAAAAAGGATCTTGAAATATCATTTGAAAAGCACTTCTACGAATACGTATGTCACGATCACTTAAATGGGTGAGATCTTCATTTCTAAAGATGACTTTTCCAGAAGTCGGCTTCTCAAGAAACATAATATGACGGCCAAGGGTAGATTTTCCACATCCACTCTCTCCCACCAATCCCAATGTTTCACCTTTTTTTAGATCCAAGGTCACATCTGTGACCGCATGTACATGGTTAATAACTCTTTGAAAGAAACCACCTTTAATCGGGTATTTTTTTGTAAGATTTTGTACCATCAAAAGTTTATCCATTCTTACTATCCTATTTTTTTAAGCAGGCAACGAGATGATTTGGTTTAAATTCTTTAAGCTGTGGTAGTACTTCAGTACATTCTTTAGTTGCCAGTGCACATCGGTTGGCAAAAGCACATCCGGCAATTCTTGTTCGCATGTCTGGAACTTGACCTTGAATGGTTTTCAAAAGCTTTTTGCCTGTTCCCGACTTCACCACATCTTGACTCTCGTATGCAGGCAAAGATTCAAGTAGTCCTATGGTATATGGGTGGGTTGGTTCATTAAATATTTGTTTTGCTGTCCCAGTCTCTATAATTTTTCCGGCATACATCACCGCTACTCGATCCGCAGTTTCCGAAATAACTCCTAAATCATGAGTGATAAGAATAACTGCCAGACCATATTTTTTTCGCAAATCATTGATAATTTCCAAAATTTGAGCTTGGATCGTCACATCCAGTGCGGTAGTAGGTTCGTCGGCAATAAGCAGCTTGGGATTGCACACCAATGACATGGCGATCATTACACGTTGGCGCATTCCTCCGCTTAGCTCGTGCGGATAACATTTCAAGCGACTCTCTGGGGAGGGAATGCCCACCATTTTTAAAACTTCAATCGCTTTTTCTTTGCGTTTGTTTTTGCTGATTTCAGGCATATGCAGTTTGACGGTCTCTACAATTTGATCCTCAACTGTAAAAACTGGATTAAGGGACGTCATGGGCTCTTGAAAGATCATCCCGATATCGTTACCTCTTATTTGATTGATTACTTCTTCATTCATTGCCAGAAGGTTTTTTCCTTCGAAGATAATTTCACCTTGAGTAACCACCCCAGGAGGCATGGGAATTAATTGTAAAATTGCATGGGTGCAAACTGATTTTCCACAACCAGATTCACCGACAATTCCTAAAATCTCCCCCTTATCAACAGTAAAGTCGATTCCATTTACAGCTTTAGTAATGCCGTCAAATGTTCTAAACTCAACATATAAATTTTTTACTTCTAATAACAAATGGTTATCCTGCTTTTACAATTTTAAAAAATCTTAAAATATTCAACAATCCCGAAACAAACCTTTACATAAAACTGCGATTAATATATCAAGTCTTGATATATTTTTATGCAAATATTGTAAAGGCGATTTTCCAACAAATATATCATCATCCCCAATTTAGGCAGGAGTATGGCACAATACATTTTCAGGCGTTTCTTGTTAATGATACCGACACTGCTTGGTATTACCCTGGTTGTTTTCTTTATTATTCAATCAGCTCCAGGCGGGCCAGTTGAACAGGCCCTCAGAGAGATGACAGGAGAAGGCACTGGCGCACAGATATCGGGTCAAGTAACGATTACTGAAGAAGTTCTAGCAGACCTACGCAAACAATTTGGTTTCGATCAACCTATTCATATCAGATATTTAAAGTGGCTTAAAAACGTCGTAACTCTAAATTTTGGAAAATCGATGATCTACGACGAGTCGGTCATTGAACTTATTAAAAGTAAATTTCCAGTCTCAATCCTTTTTGGACTTACTTCATTTCTACTAACCTATCTTCTGTGTATACCTCTTGGAATCGCTAAAGCGGTAAAAGATAAATCAAAATTTGATTACATAAGCAGTGTTATTATTTTTATGGCACACTCTACACCAGGATTTGTTCTTGGCATTTTACTTATCGTTTTTTTCGGTGGTGGAAGTTATTTCAACTTTTTTCCTATTGGTGGACTACACTCTCCTGACTACGAAACGCTTTCTGGTCTGGCCCAGTTAGGGGACCGCATTCATCATGCAATACTTCCAATTATTTGTTATATGGTTTCCCATGTGGCCGTTATTACCATGTTGATGAAAAATTCCCTGATCGGCGAACTGCGCAAAGAT
>Ga0208958_1001271_pt1 | contig 25939 bp, 24 predicted proteins | sample RifOxyB1_FD_184032 | JGI IMG/M metagenome (GOLD analysis project Ga0208958, IMG submission 184032) | Soil microbial communities from Rifle, Colorado - Rifle Oxygen_injection B1 (SPAdes) | ecosystem: Environmental > Terrestrial > Deep subsurface > Rock core/Sediment | place: Rifle, Colorado...
CATCGGCGCGACCGACGAACAGCTGGACTTCCCCCACATCTACGCCTCGGGCCGCAACGGCTGGGCGACGCTGGACCTGAACCAGCCGAACGACAATCTGGCGCCCCTGTTCGACCTGATCGTCCGCCACGTGCCGCCGCCCAAGCAGCAGCAGAACGCGGACAAGCCGTTCCAGATTCTGAACGTCCTGATCGAATCCGACCCCTTCCTGGGCCGTCTGCTGACGGGCCGGATCGAGAGCGGCAAGGCCGTGCCCGGCATGGCCATCAAGGCCCTGGACCGCGACGGCAAGGAGATCGAGCGCGGCCGCATCACCAAGGTCCTGGCCTTCCGCGGCCTGAAACGCCAGCCGCTGGACGAGGGCTCCGAGGCCGGCGACATCGTCGCCATCGCGGGCATGTCCAAGGCGACCGTGGCTGACACCCTGTGCGCCCTGGAGGTGACCGAAGCCCTTCCCGCCCAGCCGATCGACCCGCCCACCATCTCGATGACCGTCTCGGTCAACGACAGCCCCCTGGCCGGTCGAGAGGGCGACAAGGTCCAGTCGCGCGTCATCCGCGACCGCCTGCTGAAGGAGGCCGAGGCCAATGTCGCCATCCGTGTCAGCACCACCGAAGGCGGCGACGCCTATGAGGTGGCCGGCCGCGGCGAACTGCAGCTGGGCGTTCTGATCGAGAATATGCGCCGCGAAGGCTTCGAACTGTCGATCTCGCGTCCGCGCGTGGTCTTCCAGGAGGGCCCCAACGGCGAGAAGATGGAACCGATCGAGGACGTCATGATCGACGTCGACGACGAGTTCTCGGGCATCGTCATCGAGAAGCTGTCGGCCCGTAAGGCCGAAATGACCGACATGGGCCCGTCGGGCGCCGGCAAGACCCGTATCCAGCTGAAATGCCCGTCGCGCTCGCTGATCGGCTATCAGGGCGAGTTCCTGACCGACACGCGCGGTTCGGGCGTGCTGAACCGCGTGTTCAGCCACTATGAGCCGCACAAGGGCGCCATCGCCGGCCGTCTGAAGGGCGTGCTGATCTCGAACTCGGACGGCGAAACCGCCGCCTTCGCCCTGTGGAACCTGGAAGACCGCGGCGTCATGTTCGTCGGCGCCGGCGAAAAGACCTACCAGGGCATGATCATCGGCGAGAACGCGCGCTGGGACGACCTGGACGTCAACCCGATCAAGGGCAAGCAGCTGACCAACGTCCGCGCCGCCGGCAAGGACGAGGCCGTGCGCCTGACCCCGCCGCGTCAGATGTCGCTGGAACAGGCCATCGCCTATATCGACGACGACGAGCTGGTGGAGGTGACGCCGAAGTCCATTCGTCTGCGCAAGCAGGTGCTGAACCCGTCGTTCCGCAAGAAGCGCGTCCGCCCGGAGTGATCCTTCACTGACGCGTAGGGGGTTTGGCGCCTATATGGGGCGGACATGACCCCTGTTTCGCCCAGCCTGGATGACCGCCTTGACGAGGCCGCCCGCGCGGAAGACCCGCGCGCGGCGGTCTCTGTCGTTCTGCGCGAGGCCTATGACGCCGCCCGCGCCCGGGCCGAGCGCAAGCTGGACGGAGGGATGAAGGGGCGCGAGGTCGCCCGGCTCTACGCCGCCGCCGCCGACGACATGCTGGCGGCCCTTTGGCGAGTGACGACCGAGGTCCTGTTTCCGGTCTCTCCGGTCGAGAGCGAACGCCTGTCCCTGGTGGCGGTGGGCGGCTACGGCCGGGGCGTCCTGGCGCCCTATTCGGATCTGGACCTGCTGTTTCTGCGCCCGGCCAAGCCGACGCTGCGCGGCGGCAAGGTGGTCGAGTTCGTCCTCTACGTCCTGTGGGATCTGGGGGTGAAGGTCGGCCCGGCCGTCCGCTCGATCGACGAATGCCTCAGCCTGGGGCGTACGGATATGACGGTGCGGACCACCCTCTTGGAGGCGCGGCCTCTGGCGGGGGACGCCCGCCTGTCCGAGCTGATGATCGGCCGCTTCCGCGACATGGTGGCCAAGGCCGATCCCCGTCCCTTCATCCTGGCCAAGCTGGAAGAGCGGGCCGAACGACATCAGAAGGCGGGCGTGACCCGCTACAAGGTCGAACCCAACGTCAAGGACGGCAAGGGGGGCTTGCGCGACCTGAACACCCTGTACTGGATCGCCCGATCCCTGGCGCCCGACAGCCGTCTGGGCGCGACGGTGATGGACGAGCTGTTCACCCCGCGCGAACGTCGGGTCTCGGATGACGCCTTCGACTTCCTGTGGCGGGTGCGGATCCATCTGCACCTGGTCGCCGGGCGGGCGGAGGAGAAGCTGACCTTCGACATGCAGCCCGAGGTCGCCCGGCGCATGGGCTGGCAGGGCCGGGGCGACGAGCCGGCGGTGGAGCGGTTCATGCGCCGCTACTTCCTGTACGCCCGCGACGTCGGCGCCCTGACCCGGGCCATGTCGGCCAAGCTGGAGGCCCGGCAGCAGAAGACGGCCCAGGGCCTGTCGCGCCTGATGATCCCGTTCCGATCCAGCCGCCGCAAGCTGGACGTGGAGGGGTTCTGGATCGACCAGGGCCGGCTGTCGGTCGAGGACGCCTCGGTGTTTCAGCGCGACCCGCTGAAGCTCTTGACCCTGTTCGTCTATGCCGACCGGCTCGACCTGGACCTGCATCCGGACGCCTTTTCGGCCGTCACCCGCTCCCTGTCTCTGGTCACGCCCCGGCTGCGCCGCGACCCGGAGGCGTCGCGCGCCTTCCTGAATATCCTGGCCCACGGGCAGAGGCCCTATCGCACCCTGACACTGATGAACGAGACCGGGCTGCTGGGGCGGTTCCTGCCCGAATGGGGCCGGATCGTCGGCCAGACCCAGTTCAACATGTACCACGCCTATACGGTGGACGAGCACACGCTCCAGGCCATCGGCGTCATCAACGACATCGCCCGCGGCAAGCTGAAGACCGACCACCCGATGGCCAGCGAGATCGTTCATCTGATCTCGGACATGGAAGCCCTGATGCTGGGCATGCTGCTGCACGACGTCGGCAAGGGGGGCGAGCGGGGCCAGCTGGAGGACGGCGCCATCGCCGCGCGCCGGGCCTGCGAGCGGCTGGGTGTCGATCCCCGCCGGATCGAGCTGGTGGTCTGGCTGGTGCGCAGCCACCTGGCCCTGTCCGACTACGCCCAGAAGCGCGACCTGTCCGATCCGGCCACCATCCGGGCCTTCGCCGAACTGGTGGGCGATCCCGAACGGCTGCGGATGTTGCTGGTCCTGACCGTGGCCGATATCCGCGCCGTCGGACCCGGGGTTTGGAACGGCTGGAAGGGCCAGCTGATGCGCACCCTGTATGATCAGGTCGCCGCCCTGTTCCGGGGCGAGGACGTGGCGCGCGAGGATCCGCTGGCGGCCCATCCGGCCCTGGTCGAGCGGGCGCGCCAGACCGGCGCCGCCGCCGAGGCCGCGCCCCTGACTCCGGTAGAGGGCCTGCCGGTCCAAGCCACGGAAATCTCCATCGCCGCGCTCGACCGGCCGGGCCTGTTCGCCGACCTGGCCCAGACCATGGCCGCCCTGGGGGCCGACGTCACCGACGCCCGGGTGGCGACGACGGACGAGGGGGTGGTTCTGGACGTCTTCCGGGTTCAGGACGGGGCGGGCCTGCCCTATGGCCAGGCCGAGCCGCGTCGGCTGAAGACCCTGATCGAGGCGCTGGAGAAGGCCGCGCGCGGCGAAGGCCGCATCGGCAAGGCGCCGGTTCCCGCCGGCAATGCGAGAAAGGCCGCCTTCGAGGTGCGGCCCGTGGTCATGGTCGACCACCACGCCAGCGAGGCCGCCACCGTGGTCGAGGTGTCGGGCGCGGACCGGCCCGGCCTGCTGGCGGCCCTGTCTCGAGTCTTCAGCGACGAGGGGCTGAACATCCGCTCGGCCCATGTCGCCTCCTATGGCGAGCGGGCGGTCGACAGCTTCTATGTCGTCGATCGCAAGGGGCGGAAGATCACCTCGGAACAGCGGGTCGCCGAACTGCGCGCCGCCCTGGAAGCCGTGCTCGACAGCCGCGCCCCGGCGCCGGAGGGCCGCAAGGTCGCCTCGGCTCGCGCCAGCGCGCGCGACGTCTCCGAACTGGGGCGGCGGACCCGCGCCAAGCCCGTATCGCCGCCGACGGAAGCGCGCTAAGCCTCAGGCTCCTCCCAGCCCTTCCTCTTCCCGGTCCGCATGAGCCTCGCCCGCAACACCCTGGTTCAGTCCACGCTGACGCTGGGCAGCCGCCTGCTGGGCTTCGGCCGCGACCTGGCCCTGTCGGCCAACTTCGGCCAGGGCGCCCTGATGGACGTCTGGTCCACGGCCCTGATGCTGCCCAACATGTTCCGCCGCCTGTTCGCCGAGGGCGCCTTCGCCCAGGCCTTCGTGCCGGTCTATGGCGGGGTCAAGACGCGGGAAGGGGACGCGGCGGCGGCCGTCACCGCTTCTGAGGCCATGTCCTTCATGTTCGCCGTGGTCGCGGGCTTCTGCATCCTGTTGCAGGTCGCCATGCCCTGGATCGTGCCCCTGCTGCTGTCGGCCTGGAGGGACGACGCCGAGGTGATGCGGGTCGCCGTGCTCGCGACCCAGCTGGCCATGCCGTATCTGGCCTGTATGACCATCGCCTCCCTGCTGTCGGGAGTGCTGAACACGGGCGGACGCTTCGCCCTGTCGGCGGCGGTGCCGGTCTTTCTGAACCTGTGCACCCTGGCGCCCCTGATCGGCGGCTTCGTCCTCCCGGTGTCGCGCGAGACGGTGCTGCTGGCCACCAGCGCCGCCGTCACCGTCTCGGGCGTGGTCCAGGCCGGCTTATTGTGGTGGGGCGTGCGTCGTCTGGGGGTGCGGCTGAAGCTGGGCCTGCCGCGCCTGACCCCCAGTGTGAAACGCACCCTGGCGCTCGCGGTGCCCGGCGCCCTGGCCGGGGGCGCGATGCAGGTCAACTCGGTGGTGTCCCAGGTCCTGGCCGGATCGGACGCGGGCGCCCGTTCGGTGCTGTACAACGCCGACCGCCTGTACCAGCTGCCGCTGGGTCTGGTCGGGGTGGCCATCGGCCTGGCTTTGGTGCCGCGCCTGACCAAGGCCTTCGTCTCCGGCGATCACGCGGGCGGGCAGAAGACGCTGGACGACGGGATCAACCTGGCCATGGCCTTCACCCTGCCCGCCGCCGTGGCCCTGTTCGTCATTCCCTTCTTCATCATCGACGCCACGGTGACGCGGGGCGCCTTCACCAGCGCCGACGCCGCCCGCACCGCCGACGTGCTGCGCCAGTTCGCCTGGGGCGTGCCGGCCTTCGTCCTGGCCAAGGTCCTGACCCCGCCCTTCTTCGCGCGAGAGGACACGCGCCGGCCCATGTATTTCGCCGTGACGGCGGTGGTCATCACCGTAGTGCTCGGCTCGGGCTTGTTCTTCTGGTTCGGGGCCCAGGGCTGGGACGGGGTGCTGGGCCTGGCCGTGGCCACCAGCGTATCGGCCTGGGTCAATGTCGCCCTGCTGGGCGGCGTTCTGATCCGCGAGAACGCCTGGCGGCCCTCGCCAGCCTTCGTGTCTCGCATCGCCCGCGTCCTGGCCGCCAGCGGGGTCATGGCCGGCCTGCTGCTGCTGGCGGGGATCAACTATGGACTTCTGGCCCAGTGGCTTCTGGCCAAGGAGATCGCCGTGCTCGCGGTCTGCGGCCTGGGCGCGGGCGTCTACGGCGCCTGTCTTCTGGCCTTCCGCGCCGTCACCGTGGCGGAGCTGAAGGCGACCCTTCGCCGCGAGCCGGGCGGTTCGGCCGTCTCCGGTCTGGACTGAACCCCGCCGAGACGATAAGCGCGAGCCATGATCCTTTCGGGCCTGATCTCCACCTGGCGATGGCGCGGCTGAACCGCCGCCGCCTTCGTCACGCCTGACCCCGACTTTCCGAGACCCGACCCCATGACCGATCAAACCCCTCCGGCCCTCTACACCGGCCCGCGCCGCATCCTGTCCGGCATCCAGGCCTCCGGCGCGCTTCACCTGGGCAACTACCTGGGCGCGCTGAAGCGGTTCGTCGAACTGCAGGACCAGGGCGCGCCGGTTTTCGTCTTCGTCGCCGACCTGCATGCGATCACCGTCTGGCAGGAGCCCGAGAAGCTGGCCGCCCAGACGCGCGAGATCGCCGCCGCCTATCTGGCCTCGGGTCTGGATCCGGCCCGGTCGATCATCTTCCCGCAATCGGCCGTACGCGCCCATGCCGAACTGGCCTGGATCTTCAACTGCGTCGCCCGCCTGGGCTGGCTGGACCGGATGACCCAGTTCAAGGAGAAGTCGGGCAAGCACAAGGAGCGGGCCTCGGTCGGGCTCTATACCTACCCCGTGCTCCAGGCCGCCGACATCCTGCTGTACAAGGCCACGGAAGTGCCGGTCGGCGAGGACCAGAAACAGCATCTGGAGCTGACACGCGACATCGCCGCCAAGTTCAACAACGACTTCGGCGTTTCCGGCTTCTTCCCCCTGCCCGACCCGGTGATTCAGGGACCGGCGACCCGCGTCATGTCCCTGCGCGACGGGGCGGCAAAGATGTCCAAGTCGGACCCGTCCGACAACAGCCGCATCAATCTGACCGACGACGCCGACACGATCGCCGCCAAGATCCGCAAGGCCAAGACCGACCCCGAGCCCCTGCCGGAAACCCTGGACGGGCTGAACGACCGGCCGGAGGCCAAGAATCTGGTGGCCATCTACGCCGCCCTGTCCGGCCTGACGCGTGAACAGGTGATCGAACAGTTCGGCGGTCAGGGTTTCGGCGCCTTCAAGCCGGCTCTGGCGGACCTCGCCGTCTCGGCCCTGGCGCCGGTCACGGCCGAGATGCGCCGCCTGATGGACGACCCGGCCGAGATCGACCGCGTGCTGAAGGACGGCGCCGAACGCGCCGCCGAGGTCGCCGACCCGGTGGTGGACGAGGTCAAGCGGATCGTCGGCTTCTGGCGGGCTTAGGCCGCTGGCGGTTTCCGGACGCGGCGTTGCGGCGACCGGTTCCGCCGCCACCTCTCCGGGACTAGAAGCGCGACCATGAGCCATCCCCTCGATCGCGCCGTCTGGAACGCCCTGACCACCCGTCTGTCGTCCTTCACGACGCCGGAGTCCGATACGCGCGCCGTGCGGATCGACCCCGAGGTGGGGGTCTTCCTGTCCGCCGCCGACGCCTCGCGCGACAGCCGCGCCCGGTTGACCGAACTGGCGCGACTCCATCCAGGCGCGGGCCTGGTCGAGCGCGCCGACGGGCCGATGGCCGAGGTCCTGCCGGACGGGATCGCCGTGGATCGCCGCATCGCCCTGGTGCAGATGACCGCCGAGGCCCTGGCCCCGTCCAAGGCGCCGAGCCCCGCCTTCGAGACCCTGACTGCGGCCGACGCTCCGGCCATGCTGGCCCTGGCGACCCTGACCCGGCCCGGTCCCTTCCGCTCCCGGACGCGGGAACTCGGCCCCTTCATCGGGATCAGGCGCGACGGCGAACTGGTCGCCATGGCGGGTCGGCGGCTGCGCGTGGACGGCTTCACCGAGCTGAGCGGGGTCTGCACCCACCCCGACCATCGCGGCAAGGGCTATGCCGCCGCCCTGTCGCGCGCGGTGGTCGGCGAGATCCTCGCCTCTGGCGAGGCCGCCTTCCTGCACGCCTTCGCCGACCATCCGGCCACCATCGCCTTTTACCGGTCTCTGGGCTTCGAGGTTCGGGCGCCGATGGTCTATACGATCCTGGCCGACTGAAGCAGACCGCCGTCCAAGAATTTCAGGTCAGCAGGGCCTTCAGCACCCCGTCCAGCACCGGCCGCCCGCGCGGGGTGGCGATCAGCCGGCCGGCCGTGACGGTCAGGAATCCGTCCGCGACCAGATCCGCCGCCGCCCCGGCCTCCGCAGACAGACCCAGGCTCGCCAGCAACCTGACCGGCGCCCCCTCCACGGTGCGCAGGCCCAGCAGCAGCCGCTCCTCGGCCGCTCCGGCCGCGTCCAGCCGTTCGCATTCCGTCCAGGGCGTCCCGGCCCGCACCCCCGCCACATAGTCGGCGATGCGCCGGTGGGCCACGGTGGCGGTTCGTCTGCCCTCCAGCGTCAGCCGTCCGTGGGCGCCGGGGCCCAGTCCCAGATAGTCCCCGCCGCGCCAGACGTGCAGGTTATGGCGCGACCGGGCGGCCTCGCCCCTCGCATGGTTCGACACCTCGTAGGCGTCGAATCCGGCGGCCTCGAGCACGGTCTGGGTCGTCTCGTACAGGGCGGCGGCCCGGTCCTCGTCCGGCGGGGTCAGGCGTCCGCGCGCGAAGGCGCGGCCGAAGGCGGTCGTCGGCTCGATCGTCAGCTGATAGGGCGAGACATGTTCGAACCCCATGTCGAGCGCCGCGCCCAACTCCGCCGCCCAGTCGTCGGGCCTCTGGTCCGGCCGGGCGTAGATCAGGTCGATCGACAGGCGTGAAAAGGCCCGCCCCGCCAGATCGACCGCCCGCCGCGCCTCCGCCGCCGAATGTTCCCGGCCCAGGAACCGCAGACTGTCGTCGTCCAGCGCCTGAACCCCCATCGACAGCCGGTTGACCCCGGCCCCCGCCAGGGCGGCGAAGCGGGCGGCCTCGGCGTCGGTCGGATTGGCCTCCAGGCTGACCTCGATCGCGCCACGCGGCGGGAACAGATCGCGGGCCTGGTCGATGATCCGCGCCACGGCCGCGGGGGGCATCAGGGAAGGGGTGCCCCCGCCGAAGAAGATCGAGGCCAGCCGCCGCGGCCCTGTCAGCGCCCGCTGCGCCTGCAGGTCGTCCAGGATCGCCGTGACCAGTTCCGCCTGTTCCTCGACCCGCCCCCGGTCGCGCACGACATTGAAGTCGCAATAGGGGCAGATGCGCGAACAATAGGGCCAGTGGACATACAGGCCGACGTCCGTTCCCGGGTCGAGCGGATCAGTCAATCAGGGCGGCTCGCAGCTTGGCGAAGGCGCGGGTGCGGTGGCTGATCGCCTCCTTGGCCGCCGGCTCCATCTCGCCGAAGGTCAGGTCGCCGCCTTCGGGGATGAAGACGGGGTCGTAGCCGAAGCCCTTGTCGCCGCGCGGCGGGAAGGTCAGTCGACCGTGCACTTCGCCCTGGACCACGACGCAGGGGCCGTCCGGCCAGGCCACGGCCAGGGCCGAGGTGAACCAGGCGCTCATGTCGGTCGCGCCGATCTCCTCCAGCCGCTCCTCCACCTTCCTCATGGCGACGGCGAAATCCTTGCCCGGACCGGCCCAGCGGGCGGAGAATATGCCCGGCGCTCCGTCCAGGGCCGCGACCGACAGGCCCGAGTCGTCGGCCAGGGCGACCTCGCCCGAGCGTTCGGCCGCATGACGCGCCTTCAGCATGGCGTTGCCGACGAAGGTGGTCTCGGTCTCGTCCGGCTCGGGCAGATTCAACTGTCCGGCGGTGAGAATCTCGTAATCTTCACCCAGAAGGGCGGCGATTTCGGGAACCTTGCCGGGATTGTGGGTGGCGGCGACGATCCGCATCCCCTTGAAAAGCTTGAGACTCATCGTCGATCACATCCCTGAAACAGTCTATTGCCAAAGTTTAATATCGTTAAACGATATGTAACGTGCTTTTTCGCTGTGCACGGCCTATCTATCAATCGTCAGGAACGGGGCCGCAACGTCCAGACCGATCCGAAAAATCGGAACGATCATGCGGAAACACAAACCAAACGGCGATAATCGCCTAAACAAAACGACGGAGAAGAAGAATGCATACGATGAACGTCTCGATGTGGCTGGACAAGGTGGGCTCCGCCTTTGTGAACACCGTCCTCATCGCCGCCGTGCCGACCGCTCTGGTCGCCATCCTGGTTCAAGCCTTCTGATCGGATCCAAGTCCACCCCTTGCTTCGATCACGAGAGCTTTGACGACCTTGAAGAAGACCGCGATGTATAGGGCTGCGCGCGGGTCCGCCGGACCCCGCGCGGCCGCCGCCCTTCTTCTGACCTGAGATCGCCCGCTCATGCGCCTGCCCCCGCTGCGACATCCGCTGAAGCGAGACGCGGCGTCTTCCGGGACGAACGGGCGCATGGTCCCCACCTTTATGAAATCCTGGGGCGCCGCGACCGCCTCGCTGAAGGCCCTGGGTCCCGGCTCGGTCTCCAGCGTGCTGAAGGTGGCGCTGGACGTGGCCTATGTCCTCCTCTGGCTGATCACCGGCGTCCTGCTTCTGCTGCTGGTCGCCGCCGTTTTCGTTCCGCTGGACAATGTGAACATCACCGTCAGCGGCGATTCGGGCGGGCGAGAACTGCCCCTGACCCGCACCCTGGCCCTCTTCGGACTGGGCGCGGCGACCGCCTATTTCGGCGGTTTCGTGCTGATCCTTCGCAGCCTGCGCCGGATTTTCCGCACTCTGACCATGGGCGACCCCTTTCATCCCGCCAATGTCCGGCGGCTGCGCCAGATCGGCCTGATCCTGGCGGTGGTGACCGGGGGCGTCTGGCTGGCCCAGGGCATGGTCGCCGCCCGACTGGCGCCGGGCGTGATGGATCCCCAGGGGTTGGGCGAACTTCTGACCCCCGTCTTTTCGGTCCTGATCGTCTTCGTCCTGGCGGAGGTGTTCCGCGAGGGCGCGCGCCTGCGCCGCGAATCCGAACTGACGATCTGAGCCGTTTCCAGTAGGATTTGCCCATGGCCATTCGCGTCCAGCTCGACCGCGTCCTCGTTGAACGCCGCATGTCCCTGACCGAGCTCGCCGATCGGGTCGGGGTGACGGTGGCCAATCTGTCGATTCTCAAGACGGGCAAGGCGCGCGCCGTGCGCTTTTCGACCCTGGACGCCTTGTGCCGCGAACTTCAGTGCCAGCCCGGCGATCTGCTGGTTCACGAGCCGGGCCCCGCCGAGGCCTTCGAGGACGAAGAGGCGGCATGAAGCGCAAGGCGCCGGGCCGTGACGAGAACGGGCTGACGCCCGAAGACCGCCGAATCTGGACCCGCATCGCCGGCACGGTCGTGCCGCCGCGCAGTCGCAAGCCCGCTCGGGTCACCCCCGGCGCCGAGGCTCCTGCCCACCTCCTTACCGCTCCGGCCGACCGTCCACGTCCCTTGGCCAAGCCGTCCCCCGTCCGGTCCGCCCCCGCCGTTGTCGTCAAGCCGACCGAGCCGCGTCCCGTCGGCAGCCGTCCCAAACCCGGCCCCGAGGATCTGGAGCCCCGCCGCAAACAGCGTCTATCGCGCGAACGCGACCCCATCGAGGCCCGCATCGACCTGCACGGCTTCGGCCGGTTCGAGGCCGAGGATCAGCTGCGCGGCTTTCTGACCGCCTGCCAGGCGCGGGGCTTGCGGTCGGTCCTGGTCATCACAGGCCAGGGCCGGCTGGGCGGCGGCGTGATCCGCGCCTCCTTCGCCGACTGGATGCATTCGCCGGGTCTGCGCGGGGTCGTGTCCGGCTTCACCGTCGCCCACCAGCGCCACGGCGGGAACGGCGCCTTCTACGTGACCCTGAAGCGCCGGATCTGAACGCGACCGGCCGCAAGCGCGCCTAATTCTGAGCCGAGACTTCCGGGTTTTCAGCGGGTTGAGATTTTTTTTCGGCTGTCAGACCGGCGCCCGTCGGCGCGGCGCTAAACTGTATCGCGGTCGTGGAGGTCGCGACCGGTTGAGGGGGAGGCGCCGAAGACGACAGGGGTTCAGAAGATCCGTTCCGCCGAACTTGCACTCCTTGGCGCCTGTGCAATATTTTCCTGAATGAAAACAGAGCGTAAACCTAATTGCACTGTTTCGAATTGGACCGATAGGCGTGTCTCGGACAGACGAAGGCCCGCCCGCACAGGTGCGGACGGGCCTTCCACAGGACCGGCTTGGACCCGGAATTACTTCGCGGCGAGGGCGCCGGCCAGGATGACGTCGATCTGCTTGCCCATATGGTCGGACAGGGCCTTGGCGTCCCATTCGTCATAGGCGGCGCGGCGATAGTTCGACAGATAGGCGTCCCAGATCAGCTCGACCAGCAGGCGGATGTCGGCGTCCTTGCTCAGTTCGCCCTTGGCCACCGCGTCCTGGAGGATATTGCCGATGGCCAGCAGCAGGTTCTTGGTCGCGGCCCGGGCGCGCATCTCTGCGGCCAGGGGCTGGAACCACGAGCGGGCGACGATGGCCTGGAACAGGGGGAGTTGGTCCAGCGAGGACTCGTAGCCGGCGCTCAGGGCGCCCAGCAGCCGCTGACGCACCGGCTCGCCTTTCGGCGCCCCGGCCTCGACCACCTCGGCCAGACGCGACATGTCCTCGGTCAGTACGGCCTCGAACAGCTCGGCCTTGTCCTGGAAGTTGGCGAAGACGGCGCCGGTCGACATGCCGGCGCCCTTGGCGATGTCCCGGATCGTCGCCGGCTCGTAGCCCCGCTCGGCGAACAGCGAGCGGGCGGCGTCCAGAACCTTCTGACGGGTCCGAATCTTGGCGGCCTGGCGGCGGTTCAGACGCGGAGCGGCTTCGGTCGAGAGAACGGAATCGGTCATGAAATCAGGCTTTTACTCTACGCTATTCGGAAGCCCGGACGGAGCCCGAAGTGGAATTGGTCGTCGCTGGCGCTATAGGCAAGACATTCTGACGCTTCGCCCTGCGTCCGCGCGATACGGAGCAGGGCTTCCATCACGGAACCATGACGAAAATGGGTCACGAAAGCTCATGTGATGGTTAAGAGCCTGAAAACCAAGCTTAGCCGTTAGGGTTAGCTGCCGCCTGTCTGGGCTGATCTCAACGCTCGGGTTGTTCTGATGCGTCCGCCGGCGGGTATGGCGGCCTGAAATCTTTTGCGAAACTCATCCCGCTTCTCGTGGATCGAGGCGAGGACCAGACCCATGGGCACGCCCAAGTCCACCAGGGTGTTCTCGGCCAGTTGCAGGCTGGCCTCCGTCGTCTCCGGCACGGCGTCGGTCACCCCCAGGGCGTAGAGCCGGGCGGCGTGCTGATCGTCGCGGGCCCTGGCGATGATGATCAGGTCCTGACGGAGGGCGCGGGCGGTGGTCACCACCTCGTCCACCTTGGTCGGGGCGTCCATGGTCACGATCAGGGCGCGGGTGGACAGGACGCCGCAGTGCGCCAGCATCTCCGCCCGGCCGGCGTCGCCGTAGAAGACGTCGAACCCGTCCCGACGTCCGGCCGCGACGGAGGCGGGATCCGTGTCCAAGGCGATGAAGGTCTGGTCGTGTTCCTTCAGCAGCTCCCCGATCAGCCGCCCGACCCGGCCGAAACCGACGATGATGACGGCGCCGTCCGCCTGCTCGGGCGGGGCCTCGCCTTCCGGCGTGGTGGGCAGGTCGGGCGTCCTCTCCCGCGCCAGTCTTTGGCCCAGCAGGGCCAGCAGCGGGATGGAGAAGATGCTCAGGGTCGCCGACAGGGCCACGGTGCTGGTCAGGCCGGGCGGCGCGATCCCCTCGACCATGCCGGTGGAGAAGACCACGAAGGCGAACTCCCCGGCCGGCGCCAGGACCAGGGCCGTCTCGATCGCCGGCCGTCGGCCCAGCCCCCACAGCCGGGCCAGCCCATAGACGACTGCGGTCTTCACCACGGTCAGGGTCAGGGCCAGGCCGAACAGCAGCCCCGGATTGGCGGCCACGGCGTCCAGATCCAGACCCAGGCCCACCCCGACGAAGAAGACCCCGAGCAGCAGGCCCTTGAAGGGTTCGATGGAGACCTCCACTTCGCGGCGGAACTCGGTCTCGGCCAGCAGGACACCGGCGACCAGGGCGCCGATGCTCATCGACAGGCCGCTGGCCTGGGCCGCCAGACCGGCGGCGACCACCACCAGCAGGCTGGCGGCGACGAACAGCTCGCCCCCTTGCGCCGACTTGCGCGCGCGCGCCACGGACCGGAACATGGGTCTCAGAACCACCCGGCCCATCAGGACCAGCAGGCCCAGACCGATCGCGGCCGGGACCAGGGTGAACAGCGACCGGCCCAGGACTGCCGGGTCCAGCGAGCCGCCCGCCTGGGCGACGGCGGCCAGGACGCTGACGGTGATCAGGATCGGCGCGACCGACAGGTCCTGGGCCAGGAGGACCGCGAAGGTCGAACGGCCCACCGTACCCTTCAGCCGCCCGCTCTCCGCCAGCACCGGCATGACCACGGCGGTCGAGGACAAGGCCAGGCCCATGCCCAGCACCGCCGCGCTGACCAGGCTCTGACCGACCAGCATGAACAGGCCGGCCAGAACCAGGGTGCAGACGACCACCTGCATCAGCCCCAGGCCGAAGACGAGACGACGCATCGCCCGCAGCCGCTCCCACGACAGCTCCAGCCCGATCATGAACAGGAGGAAGGCCACCCCCAGCTCGGACAACTGGGCCAGCTGGCCCGGATCGCTGATGGTGAAATAGGCCAGCCACGGGATCGTATCGGAGAACCGGGCCAGACCGTCCGGCCCCAGCACGACCCCGGCGGCGAGAAAGCCCAGGACCGGGCTGATCTTCAGCCGGTTGACCAAGGGCACTATGACCCCGGCGGCGGCCAGGAAGACCACCAGATCCTTGTAGTCCCCGCCGTGCGTCTGCATCCGCCCTCCGTCTTTGCGGCATCTGACCCCGAACCGCCCCCCGTGGCGAGACGTCGCGGCCCGTTCATGAACTTTTTTTAAGGCGACAGCCCCGGCGTCGGGTCTAGGGTCCGCTCCGACCCGCCCGTTTCGGGGGTGGAACCTAGGATACAGTGATGAAAAGACTGCTTATCGGGGCCGCTGTCGGCGCCCTCCTGCTGCCCGCCGCCGCCCTGGCCCAGGACGTCGATCACGACCACGCCTGCCTCGACGAGACCTGTTCGATCGTGTCGCTCTTCTCGGGCGAGGAGGCCGCCAGCGGCTACCAGGGCACGGTTGCGCCTAAGTACGGGACCTGGGGCTTCGACCTGAACGGTCGCGACACCTCGGTGAACCCCGGCGACGACTTCTTCCGCTACGCCAACGGCGCGGCCTTCGACAAGCTGGTGATCCCGTCGGACCGGACCAGCTACGGCTCCTTCGCCCTGCTGCGCGAGCTGTCCGACAACCGGATGAAGGAGCTGGTGCTGGGCCTGGCCGCGCGCACCGATCTGACGCCCGGCTCCGACGAGGCCAAGGTGGCCGACGCCTATCGCTCCTACATCGACGAAGCCCGGATCGAGCAGCTCGACGCCCAGCCGCTGCAACCCTATCTGGCCGCCATCCGCGCCGCCGACAGCCATGAGAAGATGGCCGTCTATATGGGCCAGACCGTCGGCCGCTTCGGCGGCTCCTTCTTCGGCAGCGGCATCACCATCGATGCGAAACAGCCGACCCGCTACGTGGTCTCCACCGGCCAGTCCGGCATCGGCCTTCCGAACCGCGACTATTATCTGGACGCGCGCTACGCCGACAAGAAGGAGAAGTACCAGGCCTATGTCGCCGACATGCTGGGCATGATCGGCTGGGCCAACCCGACCGAGACCGCCGCCCAGATCGTGGCGCTGGAAACCAAGATCGCCGAGGCGCACTGGAGCCCGGTCGAGAACCGCAACCGCGACCGCACCTATAACGAATACACCATCGCCCGCTTGGCCCAGGACGCGCCGGGCTTCGCCTGGCAGGCCTATTTCGACGCGGCCGAACTGGGCGGCGTGCCGCGCCTGATCGTGCGTCAGGACACGGCCATGCCGAAGATCGCGGCCATCTACGCCGAGACCCCGGTCGAGCTTCTGCAGGCGTGGGAAGCCTTCCATACCGCCGACGACATGGCGCCCCTGCTGTCGAAGCGCTTCTCCGACGCCCAGTGGGGCTTCCGCTCGCGTGATCTGTCCGGCCAGCCGGAACAGCGCACCCGCGAGAAGCGCGCCATTTCCTTTGCCGAGGGATCGCTGGGCGAGGCGACGGGCCGGCTCTATGTCGCCCAGTATTTCCCGGCCGAATCCAAGGCCAAGATGGAAGAACTGGTCGCCAATCTGCGCACCGCCCTGTCGCACCGGATCGACAACCTCACCTGGATGGGCGCCGAGACCAAGGCTGCGGCGCAGGAGAAGCTGCGCAAGTTCACCGTCAAGATCGGCTATCCGGACAAGTGGCGCGACTATTCGGGTCTCGAAATCCGCGCCGACGACCTGGTCGGCAACGCCGAGCGTCGCGGCCTGTTCGAGTGGAACTACGACCTGTCGCGCCTGGACGAGCCGGTCGACAAGACCGAGTGGGGCATGACCCCTCAGACCGTCAACGCCTACTACAACTCGGCCAATAACGAGATCGTCTTCCCGGCCGCCATCCTGCAACCGCCCTTCTTCGATCCGAACGGGGATCCGGCGGTCAACTACGGCGGCATCGGCGGGGTGATCGGCCACGAGATCGGCCACGGCTTCGACGACCAGGGCTCCAAGTCCGACGGCGACGGCGTGCTGCGCAACTGGTGGACGGCCGAGGACAAGGCCAACTTCGAGGCCCTGACCGCCCGCCTGGGCGCCCAGTACGCCACCTACGAACCGATCGCCGGCTACAAGATCAATCCGGGCCTGACGATGGGCGAGAACATCGGCGACGCCTCGGGCGTGGCCGTGGGACTTGAGGCCTATCATCTTTCGCTGAACGGCCGGCCCGCCCCGGTACTGGACGGCGTGACCGGCGACCAGCGCTTCTTCTACGGCTGGGCCCAGGTCTGGCAGTCGAAATATCGCGACGAGGCCTTGAAGCAGCAGGTCGCCACCGACCCGCACTCGGCGGCCCAGTTCCGGGTCATCGGCCCGCTGCGCAACGTCGACGCCTGGTACGACGCCTTCGACGTCCAGCCGGGAACCAAATACTATCTCGCGCCGGAAGACCGCGTCCGCATCTGGTAGGCGGCGCGTCTTCGAAACGGAAAAGGCCGGGGTCCGCCCCGGCCTTTTTCATATGGAGACCGCCCTGTAGATCGCGGCGGAAAGCTGAAGATCAGATCGATTAAGCATTCCAAATGTGGATATCGGCCGGGCTCCAGGCGCGAAAAAGCCCGCTGCGGGGGATACATCGCAGCGGGCTTTCGCGCTCTTTAAAGAGCGGACGTTTCCTCCCCGAAACGCCTTCGAGTGCTGCGCGCTTGAGCAACGCTTGCTCTCGAGTGAGTTCATTTGACGCAACCCGGCCCGGGCCGTCAACGGGCTTGTGGCGAGGAATCGAACTTTCTTCGACTTATCGCTGATAACTGTTACGGGACGGACTTAATTATCGAAGCTTATTCGATAATGGTCCGAATGGCGGAAACCATGTCCGTTCGGTCGATCTTGATCTGGCCCGGGCGTGCGGCTTTCCAGGCGTCGTTGTCGGCGATTCCGGCGGCGGCGGCGCGCCCGGCGTCCAGATCCTTGATGGTGACCTCGCCGGCGGCGATCTCGTCTCCGCCCAGAATCACGACGGCGGGCGAGCCGCGCCGGTCCGCATATTTCATCTGGGCCTTCATGCCCGCGCGACCCAGATAGAGTTCCGCCGCAATTCCCGCCGCGCGCAGCTCGGCGACTGCGGCGAGATAGTGGCCCATGTCCTCGTCCGAGAAGACGATCACCACGACGGGCCCCCGCACGGCGTCCTCGCCGCCGCGTCCCGCCGCCCGCAAGGCCGAGGCCAGGCGCGACACGCCGAAGGAGAAGCCGGTCGCCGGCACGCTCTGGCCGGTGAAGCGGGCCACCAGGTCGTCATAGCGACCGCCGCCGCCGATGGAGCCGAACCGAACGGGCCGGCCCTTTTCGTCGGTGGTCTCGAGCAGAAGCTCGGCCTCGAAGACGGCGCCGGTGTAGTATTCCAGGCCGCGGACGATGGTGGGATCGAACTTCACGGCGTCCTGCCCCACCGTCATGGCGGTCAGCGCCCGGTCGATCGCGGCCAGCTCGGTCAGCGCCGCCTCGCCCGCCGCGCCCAGATCCCCGGACCGGGCCACGGCCTCCAGGGTCTCGGCGCGGGTCAGGCCAGGGGTGTTGGCCGAGGCCAGGAAGGCTTCGATGGCGCCGGTCACCTTGGCGGGCAGATTGGCGCCCTTGGTGTAGTCGCCGGATTCGTCCAGCCGGCCCTCGCCCAAAAGCTGGACCACGCCCTCCCAGCCCAGCCGGTCGAACTTGTCGATGGCGCGCAGGGCCGTCAGCCTCTGCCCGGCCTCGGTCACCCCGCCCGCGTCGAACAGGCCGTCGAACAGTTTGCGGTTCGAGACGCGGATCTGGGCCTGGCCGGCGTCGAGGCCGGCGGCGCCCAGGCCTTCGCAGGCCATGGCGATGATCTCCGCGTCAGCCTCTGGCCGGTCCGAGCCCACGGTGTCGGCGTCGCACTGCCAGAACTCGCGGAACCGGCCCGGACCCGGCTTCTCATTGCGCCACACCGGCCCATAGGCGTAGCGGCGGAACGGCTTGGGCAGGGTCTCCCAGGTCTGGGCCGCGAACCGGGCCAGAGGGGCGGTGTGGTCGTAGCGCAGGGCCATCCACTCGCCCGGCTCGTCCGAACCCGCATCGTCCTGGAGCGCGAACACGCCTTCATTGGGCCGGTCGGCGTCGGGCAGGAATTTGCCCAGGGCGTCGGCGTATTCGAAGGCCGGGGTCTCCAGCGGCTCGAAGCCCCAGCGCTCATAGACCTCCGACACGCGCGCCACGATGCGGCGTTCGGCGGTCAGGTCGCGGCCGCGCTTGTCGGCGAAGCCGCGCGGATTGCGGGCGAGGGGGCGGATCGGAGCGTCTTCGGTCATGCCGCGCGCTTAAGCCAAGGGGGGCGGCGGTGCAAATCGTCCGGAGCGATCTTGGTTCGCCGTCATCGGTCCTGCCTTGGCAATAGGCTGTTGTAAAAGGGAAAATCCGAAATCGGACGGAACTGGGGCGGGCGCGCTTCGTTGCAAGCCCATGACGCCCCACGCCGTGATTTTTTCCCGCACCTGCAATACGTCCGACCGGCGCACCATCCGCTGGTTCGAATGCGAGTTGATTGACGACCGCGGCGCGAGACGGGTTCGCAGCCAGGCCTTCTTTTCCGTGAACGAAGCCAAGTCCTGGGCCTCGGCCCAAGGTTATCTTGTCTACGATCCTGAGGAGCAAGGCGCCCGATGACCGGCGCACCCTCGTCGGGCCGTCTGGACGCCCGCGCCTTCGACATGCCCCGCATCCTCCTTGCCGGCGCGGTCGACTACGCCATGTACGACCGGTTTCGGGACCAGATCGACCGGGCGCCGGACGAAGGTCTGGTGGTGATCGAACTGTCCACCCTGGGGGGCGACCCCGAGGTGGCGCGGATGATGGGCGAGGACGTGCGGTTCCAGAGCGACATCAACCCCGGCCGTCGGCTGGTCTTTCTGGGCAAGGCGGCCATCTACTCCGCCGGCGCCACCTTCATGAGCTTCTTCTCGGTGGAGAACCGCTATCTGACGCGCGGCGCCCGGGTGATGATCCACGAGCGGAAAATGGACAAGATGCTTCACGTCTCCGGGCCCCTGACGAGCTGTATCGCCTCGGTCCAGGCGATGCTGAACGAACTGGAGCATTCGATCGCCATCCAGAAAGAGGGGTTCGAAAACCTGGTCCGCGGCAGCGCCGTCACCATGGAAGAGGTTCTGCGGCGGGCGCCCGACAACTGGTACATCGAGGCCCAGGAGGCAAAGGCCTTAGGCCTGGTCGCCGACGTGCTTTGAGCCGCCGACCCTAGTCCGCCAGGGTTTCCACCGTCAGATTTCCATTGGTGTAGACGCAGATCTCGGCGGCGATTTTCATCGCCTTGCGGGCGATGGCCTCGGCGTCCAGGTCCGTCTCTTCGATCAGGGCGCGGGCGGCGGAAAGAGCGTAGTTGCCGCCCGAGCCGACGGCGGCGACGCCGTGTTCCGGCTCCAGCACGTCGCCCACGCCGGTGACGGTGAAGATCGACGACCGGTCCGCGACCAGAAGCATGGCCTCCAGCCGGCGCAGATAGCGATCGGTGCGCCAGTCCTTGGCCAGATCGACACAGGCCCGGGCGAGCTGGTCCGGATACTGCTCCAGCTTGGCCTCCAGCCGTTCGATCAGGGTGAAGGCGTCCGCCGTGGCGCCGGCGAAGCCGGCCAGCACCTTGCCGCCGGCCAGGGTTCGCACCTTGCGCGCGGCGCCCTTGACGATGGTCGGCCCCATGGAGACCTGGCCGTCGCCGGCGATGACTGTGCGGCCGTTGCGGCGCACCGCCAGGATAGTGGTGCCGTGCCAGTCGGGAAAGTTGGATTGGGTCATGCGGCCGAGATGGCGTGAGATCGAGCCTTGATCAAGGCGGCGCGAGCTCGGAAATCGGTGTCATATTTACACCCTAGTTGGACCGTAAACCGAGAAAAATTACCATAAACCTAGCAAACTAAGGATAGAGGTGTGCTCTATCGTCTTCTTATCGTGAGTGAATTGGTCGGCGCTGTCGGTCGCACCACGGAAAGTGTCGCCGATATTCTCGGCGCATCCGAGCGTAACAACCGCCGCGACGCGATCGGCAGCGCCATGATCTTCCATGAGGGGCAGGCCGCCGTTCTGCTGGAGGGCATGCGGGTCGATGTGGATCGGCTGATGAAGCGGCTCAACGCGGATTCCCGGCACCGCAACCTGGATGTCGTCTCGGACCGGCCGGTGGTCCAGCGCCGCATCCCCGACCCGGTGCGCCTCTATGCGCTCACGACCGACCAGGCCGAGCAACTGCTGGACGGGCGGCCGCTGAAGGCGGTGGAGCCTGCGGATCTCGAGCGTTTGCTGAGTTGCGACAGCCTGTGCGTGTCTGCCTGAACCGGGCCTGCGTCTTTCGTTAACCTGATCGCTTTAGGCACGAAGCACCGAGTCCTCGGGTGTAAAGCGTATGAGTAATCAATGAGTTTGTTCCGACTCGTCTATGTCAGCGACGCCGTGGGCGATGCGGGCGCGGGCCTCCTGCCTCTGATCGACATTTTGGGCGCTTCGGATCGGAACAATCGTAGAGATCATCTGACCGGCGTCCTCATGCGGCACGAGGGGCGCTTCTTCCAGGCCGTAGAAGGCGCCCGGGTGGATCTGGATCGGCTGATGGCGCGGCTGCGCGCCGATCGGCGTCATGCCAACATCCAGATCCTGGCGGACATCCCCATCACCGAGCGGCTGTTTCCGAACTGGGCCATGGCTCAGGCGGACCCTCCGCCGGCCCTCTGGCGGCTCCTCGGGGGCGCCCTGGCCGAGCCCCGCGCCGCGGAAGAGGCGGAGCGAATCCTGGCCGACACCAGCCGCGTTCTCACGGCGAGCGTTTAAGCCCGATCAAGGATGGGGCCTCGCGCCGCGGGCTCCGCCTCGTTAGAGGGGATCATGATCTTCTCCGAAGACGAAGTCGAACGCTACGCCCGACACCTGGTCCTGTCCGAAATCGGCGGGCCGGGGCAGCAGGCGCTGAAGCGTGCCAGGGTGCTGATCGTGGGAGCCGGCGGCGTAGGCGCCCCGGCCGCCCTCTATCTGGCGGCGGCGGGCGTGGGGACCCTGGGGCTGATCGACGACGACGTGGTCAGCCTTTCCAACCTCCAGCGCCAGATCCTCTTCTCCACGACCGAGACCGGTCGCCCGAAGGTGGAGGCCGCCGCCGCCCGCCTGGGCGCGCTGAACCCCCATGTCACCATCCGGACCTTTCCCGAACGGATCACGCCGGCCAATGCGGCGGGCAGGATCCAGGACTTCGACATCGTCCTGGACGGGACGGACGATTTCGAGACCCGGCTGGCCGTCAACGCCGCCTGCGTGGCGACCGCCAAGCCTCTGGTCTCCGGCGCGCTGGGGCGGTGGAGCGGACAGGTGGGGGTCTTTCGCGGGCGCCCCTGCTACCAGTGCCTGGTTCCGGAGATCCCGCCCGACGCCGAGACCTGCGCCCGCGTGGGGGTGGTCGGCGCCCTGGCGGGGGTGATCGGATCCATGGCGGCCCTGGAGGCGATAAAAGTGATCACCGGCGCGGGCGACAGCCTGACCGGCCGGCTGATGATCTATGACGGCCTGGCGGCGACGGCGCGGACGGTGCGAGTGACAGCCGACCCTCACTGCCCGGTATGCGGCGGTTGAACCTCAGGCGGCCGTGGCGAAACGGACGTCGGCCAGATCCAGATCCGGGGTGTGCGGCGCGAAGCCCAGGGCGGGGTTGCTCAGCACCGTCACCAGCCGCTCGCCGCAGTACAGATAAAGGGTCTCGAACCCGATCCAGGTCCGGGCGAGCTCGGCCAGGGCCTGATTCGCCGCCGTGTCGTCGGTCGCGCCCAGAACACAGATGTCACGCACCGGGACGCCCGGCAGGTTGACGATACAATAGTAGGAGTCCAACGCACGCTTCCTCAGACAGGTCGCCGGAAACGAAGCTCGCTCGCGGCGGTTCCTCCCCTGCCCGTGGTTTTCGACAGCCGTGTGAGTCCGGTCCGACAGACTTGTGAAAAGGAGACCCGATGGCCCGACGCCCAGCCTCGCCCAAACGTCTGAACGCCGCCAGCCTGGCGTCCCTGGGGGCGGATAGGCTGGGCGATCTGCTGATGCAGGCGGCGGACGGCGACGCCTTGTTGAAGCGTCGTCTTCGGCTGGTGCTGGCGGCCGAGGCGGGGGTGGAGCCGCTGACGGTGGAGCTGGACAAGCGCCTGACGGCCCTGGCGTCCGCACGGGCGCGGGTGTCCTGGCGCAAGCGACCGGACCTGCTGCGCGACCTCGACATGTTGCGCCGCGCGGTGGTGGACGACCTGGCCCCGACAGCGCCCGTGGCCGGGCTGGATCGGTTGATCGCCTGGTTCGACCTGTTTCGGGGTCTGACGTTGCGGGTCAAGGATCCGCGCGGCGAGATGACGGCGGCCTTCGAGGCGGCGGCGCCCGATCTCTGGGTCGTCGCCCAAGCGGGGCTGACGGATCAGGCCGCGATGGCGCGCCTGGCCGCCGCGATCGAGCGCCATCCTCTGGACTATGCCCGCTGGATCGGCGCGGCGGGGGAGGCCCTGACGCCGGAGCTGGCGCGGGCCGTGCTGGCGGAATTGGATACGGGGTCGAGCGTTCGCGGCGCGCGCACGGCGATCCGGCGACTGGCGGACCGGGCCGAGGATCTGGACCTTTGGCTGTCCTTGGTCACGCCTGATGAACAGGGATCGCCGGACTTCGCGGCGGCGGCGGCGCGGCGGTTGCTGGCGGCCGGTCGAATCGCCGAGGCGCGTCAGGCCCTGGAGGCCGCGCTGAAGCCGTCGGCCGCGAACCGTCGCTTCACCTTCGGTAGGTCGCCCGCAGCGGGCCCGCCGCCCCTGACCCCCGCCTGGGAGGCGGCCTCCATCGACCTGCTGGAGGCCGAGGGGCGCAAGGCCGAAGCCCAGGATCTGCGCTGGGCGATGTTCGAACGCGACCTGTCGGCGCCGGCCTTGCGGGACTATTTGGCCCGTCTGCCCGATTTCGACGATGTGGAGGCCTTGGATCGCGCCCTGGCCCATGCCGCCACCCATGCCGATTTCGAGACCGCCCTCGGCTTCCTGATGGACTGGCCCGCCCACCGCGAGGCCGCCGCCTTGGTCGAGCGCCGCGTCAGTCAGGTCCGCAACCATTTGCAGTTGAAGACCGACTGGGCCGCGCGGCTGGCGCAGAAATATCCTGACGCCGCCGAACGCCTGCTGGCCGCGCCCTAAAGCATCGCCGGGATGACCCGATCCGGCGGGCGGTGGCCGTTCTGGTAGGTCATGACATTGGCGATGACCCGGTCGCCCATGTCCTGGCGCGCCTCCAGGGTCGCCGAGCCCAGGTGGGGCAGAAGCACGACATTGGGCTGGCCCAGCAGTCCGGGATGGATCGCCGGCTCCTTCTCGAACACGTCCAGGCCGACGCCGGACAGGGAGCGGGTCGCCACGGCTTGCGACAGGGCCGCCTCGTCGATCAGTTCGCCGCGCGCGGTGTTCACCAGTATGGCGTGGGGCTGAAGCTTCGCCAGCCGTTCGGCCGACAGCAGGTGGTGGGTGTCCTTGGTCGCCGGACAGTTCAGCGAGACCACGTCCATCCGCGCCAGCATCTGGTCCAGATCGTCCCAGTAGGTGGCGCCCAGTTCTTCCTCGATCAGGGCCGAGACGGGCTTTCTGTTGTGGTAATGGACCTGCAGGCCGAAGGCCCTCGCGCGCCGGGCCAAGGCCTGGCCGATCCGGCCCATGCCGACGATTCCCAGCCGCTTGCCCCACAGTTTGCGGCCGCACATCCAGGTCGGGGTCCAGCCCTCGAACCGGCCCTCGGCCACCACCTGGGCGCCTTCCACAATGCGGCGGCTGACGGCCAGGATCAGGCTCATGGCCAGGTCGGCGGTGTCCTCGGTCAGGACGCCCGGGGTGTTGGTGACGATGATCCCGCGCGCCACGGCCGCGTCGATGTCGATATGGTCCACCCCGGCGCCGAAGTTGGCGATCATCTTCAGCTGTTCGCCGGCCTTGTTGATCAGGTCCGCGTCGATGACGTCGGTGATGGTGGGGACCAGAACTTCGGCGCGCTGCACGGCGGCTTCCAGCCCCGCCCGGTCCATCGGCTGGTCCTTCAGGTTCAGCTCGGCGTCGAAAAGCTCGCGCATCCGGGTTTCGACCGCGTCGGGCAGCCGTCTGGTTAATACGACCTTAAGCTTGCGAACGGACATTGCGGGCCTTGGTTAGCGGGCGACGGTTCAGGATCGAAGCCCGCACGACGGGTCGTTCTCCAGTGTCTAGCAAAGCCGCCGCCATCTTCCAAAGCCTGCGACGCCGCACCGCCGTCGCCCTGGCCGTTCTGGGTCTCGGGGTGATGGCCGGCGCCGGCGCGACCATGCCCGACGGTCGGCCGACGCCGTCCGGTCTGGAGGTGCCGCGCTGGATCTCGCTGAAGTCCTCCCACGTCCGCGCGCGTCAGGGGCCGGGGCTGGACTATCCGATCCTGTGGGAATACCGCGCCGCCGGTCTGCCGCTTCAGGTGATCGCCGAGACGACCGAATGGCGTAAGGTCTGCGACTCGGACGGCGCCGTCGCCTGGATCCACCGCACCGTGTCCTCGGGCCGCCGCTATGTGCTCAACACCTCGCCTGAGGAAGTGATGATCCACGCCGGCAAGTCCCAGGCCTCGGCCGTGCGGGCGCGCCTGTCGCCCCGTTCGCTGGTGTCGCTGGACGAATGCGAAGAGGGCTGGTGCCGGGTGCGGGCGCGTCGCCTGCGCGGCTGGATTCAGGAGCGGGCGGTGTTCGGAACCCAGCAGAGGGCTCTGTGCAACGCCAACCGACCCGCCGGGACGGGGCGGGACTGACGCCGCACGAGCCTCGGTGTTGAGCGAAGCGGCCCGGTCGTGTAACCCGCAGGCAACAGCAGACCTGACGGAACCGCCTTGACCCAGTCCCAATACCCCGCCTCCTTCGATCACGAGGCCCTGCTCGCCTCCGGACGCGGCGAACTGTTCGGTCCCGGCAACGCCCAGCTGCCCGCCCCGCCCATGCTGATGTTCGACCGGATCACCCAGATCTCGGCCGACGGCGGCGCCCACGGCAAGGGCTATGTCGAGGCCGAACTCGACATCAATCCCGAGCTCTGGTTCTTCCAGTGCCACTTCATCGGCGACCCGGTGATGCCGGGCTGCCTGGGTCTGGACGCCATGTGGCAGCTGGTCGGCTTCTATCTGGGCTGGATCGGCGGCCCCGGCCGCGGCCGCGCCCTGGGCGTCGGCGAGGTCAAGTTCACCGGCCAGGTGACGCCGGACATCAAGAAGGTGGTCTACAAGATCGACCTGAAGCGGGTCATCAATCGCAAACTGGTCATGGGCATCGCCGACGGCGTGCTGGAGGCCGACGGCGAGGTGATCTACACCTGCAACGACATGCGGGTGGGACTCTTCGGCGCGTCCAAGGACGAGCAGCCGGGGGCCTGAACCCCTATATAACCGCGGACAGCGCGGAAGACCCTCGGGTCGAGAAGCTAGAGTAAGGAAACACCATGCGTCGTGTCGTCGTCACCGGCCTGGGCATCGTCTCTTCTATTGGGACCGGGGCCGAAGAGGTCACCCAGTCCCTGCGCGAAGCCCGTTCGGGCGTCGTCCATGCGCCTGATCACGCCAAATACGGCTTCCGCAGCCAGGT
>Ga0208958_1001277_pt1 | contig 25885 bp, 35 predicted proteins | sample RifOxyB1_FD_184032 | JGI IMG/M metagenome (GOLD analysis project Ga0208958, IMG submission 184032) | Soil microbial communities from Rifle, Colorado - Rifle Oxygen_injection B1 (SPAdes) | ecosystem: Environmental > Terrestrial > Deep subsurface > Rock core/Sediment | place: Rifle, Colorado...
AGAGACAGCATCTCGTCTGACGTTACGTGGATAAGATAGTCCCAAACCGATGCTATCTTTGGATCTTTCTCAATCAAAATTACATTCTTAGTATGGTGCCAAGTAGAGTAGCCGGCCCCGCCAGCAAATGGTTCAATTATCGTATCAAATCTTGGTTCGGGGTAATGTTTTGCCAGTCGCCATTTTGAGCCGTAAAAACTTAGAAACGGCCGTAGTCGAACTGATTTACTGTTTTGCATTTGAAAGCATCCCGGAAATAGACCCACAACTTTCTGATACGACAGTTACATTTTGTTCTCTTACAAGTGGTTGGTTGCACCCGACACACCGAACTATTGTTGACGTCACAGAGTCGTCGAAAACAAAGGCGCTGTCGCATCTACAAAGTCTAGAAAACGATACGCGCATAGTATAGGTTGTGGTCGACAATCGTTCTACGTTTTGTATCACCAGATTAGGCACAAGTAGTAACAGACTGTTTACCGGCCATTTCAAAAGCTTTAACAGCTTCAGAAGATAGTCTCATGGTCATTCCACCATCGTCTGAAATCAGCCCGCGGCAACGAATCATCTCGTCCACGAATCCAGCCCCGTTTATTGCTGGGGGAGAGAACGCCTCCCACGTCCGACGATTTGACGGAGACTGTCTAAGCATGACTGATGCGAAGTCTGGGTCGGTGGACGTTTTGATTAGACGACGTATCAAAGTCTTGAGCTGCTCGTAAGTGGCTTTGTTGTGAATACGGCACATTTCTGACAGTCTTAGAGCCGGGGCGTCGTAGGCATCTCGTAGTATTTTCACGAATGCTTCTACATGATCTCCGGTTACGTGAACCATTTCAAGATCGGAATCTTTTGTGGAAAAAGTAGTGGCCGCGATTGCTGCTGCGCCTTTACGCAAACGAATATGCGTTGACCCGGATTGAACAAGTCCTAGCCCCGGATGTACATATTCAGCATTTACCTCTTTCGTATATTTAGATACGGCGTCACGCGCGCTCTTGTGAAAGTTTACGTTGTTGTGCCTTCTACTCCATGCCCACATCAATTTTGCCCGAAGGCTGTCTCTGCTGATCTTCGGCTTAGAACGTATCGGAAGTGACGCTTGTATGATGGCATCGTCAGACACGTCAGACAAAACCCCAACTACCATGTCCCATCTAGCAACGTCCTCTGATGCGGGCACAAGTTCTTTAAGGACTTCTACACCGAATGGGTAATCGAGCATGGTCTTGCCCGATGGCGGATTTTGAATCCATATCTTTCTAACTCTTGCCATTGCGCGGTGGGTTATCCCCGCTTGTGTGAATTCTGCGACCCCTTCGCGTCTTGGCCTTGTCATGGTTGAGAATACTGATGGATGTGTTTTCTCGTCCATGATTACGATTTCGCCGTCTCGGAGCGCCCATACGCCGATGCTTAGGTCGAATCCGCCTGAGTGACGCACAGTCCCGCCTATCAGGCCGGCTACTGTACATCGTTTGCCAGATACCACTTCCCCGGCTCCATACGTATTGACCATGCCCTCTACACAAGCGCCTTTTCCGCATGTAGTTTCTCCTACAATCAGAACATCCATGAATCCATTCTGAAGCTTTCCACCCACGGGTATTTCCAAAATTGAGTGGAATGCTATGTCGGATATAACGTGCAGCAGTTGTCGGCCGGCAACTCGGGTGTAATAAGTACCAAGTTGCTCCGCAAGCCAATACATGGATTCATAGGGATGCTTACCGTGAAATAGATCCCGAAGATCGGACGCAAGATACCCGGGAATTGAGTATCCGTCCCAAGCCCTCACTCCAGAAGATGTTTCCGTAACAACAGTTACTGCTCTCTGCGTCTCTGGGTGTGGTCTTGTATATCCTTTGAACTTAGATGTAATCCCAGCCATTAAATAGTGCCCAGAGTATATTGCATCTCTCGTTACATGTTCCGTCGTAACATCTCGGCCGGGACGATGCGCACCAGGTATTAGCTTGATTGGCAACGCTGGGTGTGTGTCTATGATCGAAACACCATACCGACATGCTTGCGGAATACCAGCATGTAAAGCAACGCGCTTGCGGACAGCAACGTCTTTCTGGTCTATGCAGTCTACGTAAGCGTCGTCGGTAAGCAGAATCTCGTATACCCCATTCAGGTCTCTTTGACTGTTGGGGCAACGGCCACATTCGTCTCCCTTATCTCCCCGACACGCTACCCGAAATTTTCGCGGGACTAAAAATGGCTGCATCGCCACACTGGCTACCTGTCCGATAAATGTCAGATTCGTTCGAACAGCTTCGGGGCGCACAATATTGGATAGTGCGACCTCGTCGGATTGTGGCTGTTGCTGTGTAGCTACGTTTTGATCTTCTTCTGCTGGCAACTGAATTGAAAAACATGGGGGTACTGACCAGTCCAACGATTCAAGGGCCTTGGGAAGAGCATCAGACCCAGCTTCGAATAACCAATCTGTTAGATCTTTGTGCGGATTTGGAACAGGTAGGACTTGGAATTTCGATACGCCAGATTGCTTTATGTTTGCAACAACAGCTGCCGACGCCTTCCTACCAGCTTCGTCATTATCAAGACATATGGTCAAAGCCTTACCAACAAGCTTGTTTCCAAACGATGGATCTTTTGTGAAAGCTCCAACCCCTCCAACAATCGTTACAGCTCCGGCCCCAGCCGAAAGTGCACGAAGTGTATCACCCTCTCCCTCGCACAAAAGTATGTCATTTCGTTTTCCAAGCGTAGATTCAGGCCATACTGCGCCGTAGGACTGCTTCCCGTAAATGTCGCTGTCATATGGAAGGTATTTCGGTGCGTGTGGTCTCGTATCTTTCCTCAACGCATCCCACCGGCGCATATCACAATAAAATCCGAACGGCCCGTCAATAGGCACAGTTATGCGCCCGCCGTCGTCTACGCCTATTTTGTGAGCAACTATTACATCCTTGGATATTCCACGCTTAGTGAGCAGGTGATCAAGATATTCGACATAGGCGGGGTCGTTTATCAGTTTCTCGTGTCTAGCTGTTACAACCGAATCTGGGACTACTTGGTGAAATACGCGGTGGCAAATATGCTCCATCAACCGTTCTTTATTTCTTTTGAACATCCTGCCCAACAACGAAACTATATCCGTTCCGCCAACTCCACAAACAAAACAATGATATTTGTGACTCGTTACATCTACCGACAAGGACGGGTTGTTATCTCCATTCTTGTGTGCGCCCCTGTTGAAGCACCTTACTTTAATGGACTGGCCATCTTTGTTAACAGCCACGTCCATTTTTAGGAGTATCTCGTCCGCTGGCAGAGTTGCCAGTTTTTCGGCCAGTCGATTGTCAGTCATTTGATTCTCTCGCACGTGTTCCCACAATCAACCACGTTATTGCGCCGAAGTCAATGTGCTTTCTGCAAGACGCCTATACAACTCGTCTTCAGCATCTTTTTTCGTCTTGCCGGTTTCACCTGCAATCTTCTCGGATCCCAAATAAACGAACTTAGCTCGATAGATCGGTTTAGGGCTGTAGGAATCCGTCTCCGATTCCCAGCGAGCCAGGGTGCCCTGACTTACATCCATCTTCACAGCCATTGCCGTTTGGGAGTATCCAAGCAGCGTTCTAATGCCGCGAATATCCTTCGAAGATAGTGGGTACGCGTCGTCATACTTGTCCAGGCGCTTCTTCGCAGAATGCTCCCTGGCTTCTACAGCCTGCTTCAGACGCACGATATTCTCCGGGCTGACTCGGAACCCCTCTGGATCTCTTAGAATCGCTTCTATGACGTTCATATTCGTTTTGGGAGAAGCTGTACCGGCCTCCACCCTTTGGATTATAGCCGATGATACTAGCGTCATATTAGCCACGTCCACCTGAGTCAGATTAGCTGCAAGGCGAATGTCCTTAACGATCCCACTATTATTACTTATGTTGTTATTAACTTCCATTTTAGCACTTCCTTTCGCCTATTAGGGTTTTTGGGCCTGTTTTAACACGGCAGCGAAAATTCGTCTGAAATCTTTTTGGCTCTTTCGTAATAATAGTGGCTAGAAGCAGCTTCTTATGACCGACTATTAGGCTTTTTTGATCTCTTCGGGAGCGTGTAGAAAAAAACGGGAAAAGAGATGTTTGATTATACGTAATAATATCCACCTCCTTTACTCTGTGCATCCAGTTTCGTTATTACAGAACCACATTAACAATCTCTTCTCTCACTATTCATCTTTTTTTCTTCTTCTCTTATATCTTCTACAGGGGACTTAAACAGCTAATAGTCACAATACCGAATGGATTCGTTGGAATAGGCGTCACGGGTATAATAGAGTCGGCAATCTTACGTCGGCGAGATAACAACATACTCCTAGATAGTTTAAGTAAGCCTAATAGCAACTTATAAGACTATTAGGCTCAGAAAGATGTGTTATTAGAAAGAGTATTACCAATAAAAATCTTTTTTGGTTTTTTCTTCTTGTGTCTCGGGAGCCGAGGAAAAATTTCAGATGTTATATATTATGAAATCACGGATGCTGCCGCCAAGAACAGCAATTATGGAAAAAACGGGAATAGTGGTATTCAACGCCGACGAAGGTGCTACTACGCGGCTTGAAAGCCGCTCGTACAAAAAGTCAGAAAGCGCGACTGCCGGACCTTGCAACGCTGGTGCAGTAACCCAGGCTCCTCGATTTATAGCATTCCCACGAACCGTCTTTGCACGCGCATCTACTTGATGCGCGCCGTCGTGAGTGGAATACTATACGCGATAAAGATCCGCACGCGGATATTACATTCCCGCCAATTGTCGAATTTAGATATACTGCGATTGTCCTATCGTGTAACTGATCGTTAATGATGGCTCGACTTTTGGTAATATTATTCACGCGTAATCCGGGATGTCATAATCTATTTGCGGGTCACAGTCTTTCGAGAATGTATTTTGACCACGACACGGATTGCGGACAGTGTTCACCAGATTCTCGTTTGTGGCGACTAACTCGATATCCCACGAACAGGAGTTGCCAGTAAAAACAAGCCCACAAGAAGATTCCATTACCTCGTCAGATCTTGACGACAGCCGAAAAGAGTCTCATCTGATAAAAACAAATCGTTCATTATCACACGACGACACATCGGCAAGTTCATCAGTAATACATCCTATCTATTCTTTCATAACAAATTCAACAACCCGCAGATCTTCAACATCAAACGCAAATTCGGGCTCGATAAGACTAGGATCTTCGCTTATTACTGTCTTCACATACTGTATATACCCCTCGGCCCCCATGTTAAAACCCTTCTTGGATTTATATGCAAAGATAAACAGATTCTGGTAGTAGTTGCCATCTTTTCCAGGTACGAACGTTCCAAACTTTATCGGTTTGCAATCATGACAGGTTTCTGCCAATAGCCTGTCGCACTCGTCGGCGATAGCGTAAAGTTTCATTTAAATTTTCCACCTGTTCTTGCACGAATTCACACAAACGCTCGTTGAAATATTGTTACGCTTATTATACCTGCTAAACTGCGCAGAAAACGACATCGTGTTGCACACGCCGTTAAAGTTTTTTCCACCCCCACTCGTGACAATGTCCGCGGGTAGCCGCGAACAGGGTCGGCTATATTCGATGGGATGCCATCACAGCAAATAAGGCCGATTACCTTAAGCGGGTGATTCATACGTATAGGAAATCCTTTATCGAACACGTCGAGTTATTATAGCCTAATCCCCGCTTCAAGTGCCTACCACGAACATAGTTGGCTTTTAAAGTCAGAGAACCGTATACCAGCACAGACCCGCACTGAGAAAAGTATCGTGCAGACTTAGCCGAGGATGCGGAAGCGACAAAACGACTTTTTGCGTCGCTCAAATTGCCAAGCGTTACCGCAGGTTTACCTTCGTGTGTTGTGTTCACAACTTACAGTCGTCCTCGCAGCACAAAGATTTGTAAAATCTGTTGCAATTCTCGATAGCAGATACTGCGCTCGATGCGTTGCCATAACTGTGCCACGTCACACTTCTGCATAGCCCTACGTATGCATAAGTCATGCCCGATCTTGATGCCATTAGTCGAGTATCATCCGCTGGCAGAAGGTGATAATTTATTGCTGTTCGAACTTTGAGTTGGTAATTCACCGCTGGTTATCTTTCCCCTAGCAGATAGACTTTCGAAGTCCCCATCTTGTGCTACTCTTACTAGATGAGAGATCGTTACAAAACGACAAAGACGAATTAATCCAGATTCCGCGAATTCTAGATGTCCGGTAAACAAACTCGCTGTGGCGAGAAACGTGTAACCCAATTTTGGTTTGGATCTTAACTGCGTGTTTCATTTGTAGTCACAGGTCATCTTCGTGGCGCCACCCGATGAACGTAGGAAATCGGGGAAGTTCTTTTAAACCAGATGGTTGAAAGCGGAATTTAACTAACCTACCTATGTATTTTCGTTGGTGCAGCCAGATGTCTTTTCTTTGTGCATCGTCGAATCCCGAGCCTACGCGAAACATGACTTCGTCAGATCCCCAAGCCACAACAAGGGCTCCCAGCACGCCTGTTGGAATCATATTGGCTTTATGTGACGATCGTTCTGTCCGACCAAATGCATCCTTAGTCGCATCATTCGCGTTGTGCATTTTTTCTTCGAATCCAACTACTTTGGCCTCAGAGTCCTCAAATCTCTTTAGCTTCATTAGAAATCCTTCTTTGGTTGTACTACGCCCGCATTTATAAGGTCCGTCTGGGGACCGGATCATAATCCCCTCGAATCCATCGGCTAAAGCTCTACTTTCGTATTCTAGCAACGCGCCGTAATCAACAACCTTAGTCGGAAGAAGTTTAGCGCCCCATTTTGGCACATCAAGTTTTGACAGCCGCCTCATTCTGTCCGAATACGGCTCGGACAAATTTCCTCTTTCGACGTAATCGAAAATTAAGTACCGAAAATCCGGCTCGCCGTCTATGCTCATTATGCCACTACTGGTATCGTTGAATGCGGCTCCATCAACAATCAACTCTCCATCAATACCGCTGGGCAATGAGCTACGTTCGATCAGCGATCTCACATAGTTGTTCGGGACGGACTTAAATTTTCGAGTCACTGCTCTTCCATCAATCTTTAGACATCTTATACCGTCTACTTTATGGGTCACTAAGACGGGGTATCGAATAGCAGATATATCAGCCTTACCCGCCAACATCGGTTTACTTATAGCCATCTGTTCTTGTTCCTAGATTTCAGAGTATTTGCTTTTACATGTTGATATAGGACTATCTGCGTAGATATGCTTAAATACGTCGCTCCACGGAGTATAAAATGGTCTATTTATTCTTTTAGCCCCCATTGATCCCGCCAATCCGTGGATTAAAGAGTAACGGTAGCTGGCACATCTCGAATCGTAGGCCGACTCGGGCCGCACAATACGACGAAGTTTCAAAGTGTTATCCCGCGCAAAACCTTGTCGTAGGCATATCTGCGCCACAATATCCAGGCATGCGCAACACTTCTCGTTCGTATCAAGAAGCCCGATCGTATAAACGCATCCTCTTGTTCTTGTCCCGTTAGTACGTCAAGAGCGCACATAGAACTAGACAACGCGTCTACTACACTAGCAACGATAGAACACATCGCGTTGTGCAACGATTCAGAATTATCTAACTGCCAAAGGCTACACCACAAGGACAGAAATCCCGATATCCCACCTCTCTCCCAGTCCGCACCATAGTCATCTAGCGTTCTAAACGCATGCTCATTATCTATTGAGAATAATAAGCCAGATGGTGTTTTAATTACGTTATGGTGCAATGAACGATCGCAGTAACCGCCGAGTAGGTAGTCCAAAATAGCGATCTTTGCGCCATCGCTGCTTGTGGCATCTTGAATCGAACACCCATCTGTCCCATCAACATACGTACGTTCTACCCTATCGCCTACTAACCTCGTGAGTGGAACCACACGTAGGTTTAATCGGATACTCCAATCGTATGTAGCGATTAGCCTATTTAGATAACGACTTGGCCCAGAAATCGTAATAACACCATTTTCCAGCGTCTTACTAAGTTGGCCTCCAGAATTAATTTTTAAGGGTGGCATTCGAATGCCATCCTGTTCTCTCCACAACTACGGTCTCTAACTTTACCTAGTGGAGTTATTTCCGAAAATCCTGATGCTATAATAGCATTTATCGCAGCATATTCTGTCGGATAGTAGCCCAGTCCCCAAGACGATGTAGAAATTGGGGGTGGTAGCTCCTCCGGCACAATGTCTAATTTAGCTGGCGCATGTTCATCCCACAACTCCCACTCAATCCACAAAGTATGTTTGGTTACCGAACGCAGTAGCCTAAGAAACTCTAACGGCCGTCGTTGATGGTGAATAACCGATAGGGCTAGTACATAGTCGTGCGGAAATACGGCTATCGAACTATCGAATCTTCCGGGAATAATCGAAAATGGTTTTTCGGACGTGTACCTGAGCTGGTAATTAAGTATATTATCTGCCCACGAACAACAATCGACGGCCTCGTCAATTCCAGTTACTAGATCCGCCCCGTGGTACAAGGCTTCTAACAAATAAGCTCCGGTCGAACATCCGATATCCAATAAAGTCTTCCCGATCAGATTTTTTGGAATACCAAGCCGGCCCCATATTTTTAGCGTATCGTGAGTCCCAGGCAAAATAGTGTTATCATCTATTCTTATGGTCTGGTATTTGTTCGGTCGTTGGTCCAACAACGAATTAAGAAGCATACAGTATCCCTTTCTTATTGAGCTGGCGATTGGAATCGAACCAATATCTGGTCGCCTACAATGCGTCCGCTCTACCGTTGAGCTACACCAGCAAGACTATGAAACCATATTTCCTATTCGGCAGACACTATGATAACTGTGACGAGAACAACTATCGCACGACGAGTCGCCAGAAATAAACCCAAATCTAACGCTAGATCGATCAATATGGCTTTTTCCTACGCGACTATACGTGCTACATCCGTGTTTACCACCCGCTAATACGCTTTTAGCCTTTGTATGCGAACCCATAGAACGATAGTAACCGGCTTTAAATCGACTAAACTGGTTCATCGCTTATATGCTGTGACTCAATTTGTTACACACGGAAAGCCTTTTATGTGCCACGCGACTAGCAATTCTTTTTATTTGCTTTTTGATAACAGACACGCTCGCAAATACCTGAGAGCACACGCTCGTATCCCAGCCACCCAACGTATCCGGGCGAGGTCGAAACAAAGCGGCGGATTTTTGGGCCGTTATCACGATTGTCGATTCCTATATTGTTGATAAGCCGTTACGGTAGGCGGAGTATTCAACGATTCCCACCGCATGCACAAACCAACATTCTTGAAACAGTCTGTAAATAGTCGATGGTCTCGAATTTTCAACCCAACAAACATGTTGGCGTATGTATTGCCACTCACCCGATCTCCAGTAATAGGACGAATAAAGCTAACACGACCACGTATGAAGCACACAAGATCAGCAACAGCGATAAATTCTTGCCACCATCCTTGCTCCCAACGAGCAGCCGATAGCAACAGTATAATTTCTTTGTTGTCTTGTTGGCTCTCTAAAACAGCTTTCTGAACCCAGTTTTTCATTGCCTTACCGTAGGGCGGGTTCTCGAAACATCTATCCGGCCATACAAGTCCAAGGGCGTTATCGTCGGGCGTCCAAAAATCTTCAGCGTCTGTTGGATTATCCGGAGTCGTGCATACGTCAAACGGAATTCGTCCGCCGAAGTAGTTTCTAACGGGCTCCAGTAATTCTGGGGGAGTTTGCCAGCCTAGAAACATGTCTAGTCGATCTTTTACATTGCCGATAAATCCCGTAGGCGCTTTATGATCGATCATCGTCCACCTTTTTTAGTTCTCGCATAGCACACAAAAGCCGAAGTAAGCGAGCTAGATCCTCTGTTTATTACATACGATAGCGCTTTATTGTCGTTGTTGAACCCAGACTTATTTCTTTCTTGGTCATCGGTCTACTATATTCGATAGATACCGATGAGATGCTGTTGGAATCATAATCGCAATCCACCCTAATTGTGGCATCGTTAAAACCGGCTCCGAGCCTATCTACCAATTCTTTTACTAGTTGTCCATCGTGTAACCCTATGCTATCCCACACAATAAAATTTTCGGGTTTAGCTGGTTTACCGGGATCATAACGCATTTTAAATTTTTTCATCGGACCTCTCTTGTTGGGTGTGTAATCACAAATCGTGGGTTATCGACCCCGACAACGAATTCAGCGTCGGCTCTGGCCCCGACCCGGTTACCGACATCGACCCCGCAAACGACGCTGGTTCCGATACTGACAACGACTCTGATAATGACTCTGACGACAACATCGACATCGATTCCGACCACGATACCGCACACTCCGGAAACGACTTTGACCCCACTAACGACCCCGACAAGCGGATATTATTAGTTAGTTTGATCATCTACGTTCTTTCGATTCCTACCAATAAACACAAATCGACGACTAATTCGAAAGTTTGAAACATCGGCTAAACCCAAGTCTAGAAAAATCTTTTGTTCCACATACAGAACCGATATCGAGTTTCTGTACTTCAGTAGAACAACTTGACGCATAGAAACGACTGATTAGACCAAATGAGCCCCACGAATGTCGACCAGTTAACACAGACACAGTTCTCGACTTAGCGCGGGACGAAATTGTGTCCATTTTGTAAAGTAAACTAAGATGTCCTATTCGCATAGTGTATCTAACAAGCTGACCGAATATTTGCTGCCGACAGTTGGCCGATCGTACAAACAGTCAGTTTGAAGGCCCCAGAACATTCCGCGTTGCATCGACATCTCGTTTAAAAGTGCTAATCTCGATAACAAACAGAGTAAGATCGAATAATATAGCTGCCCGAACAGCTTTTTACGTACAAATTGGTTCTGCTGAGTTGACGATTGCGGTCATCTATAAACGAAACTTGTTATTTTTTGTGCCGCCCGACAGATGACGCATCAATTAAGCAATCGTAAGGACGCCAATTGCAACATCCTTTAATTTGGGTCAGCATTGCAAAAAGTATAAAGGGCTTTTTCGATACACGCTTCTAGATCTAATCTCATTGTCTTAGGACACGTCATCGAGAATTTCGGATCTCCGACAGCATCTGGGCTATCCCAAATTTCTACTGTATTTGACAGCGTACTGGTCCATGCGCGAATACGATGTCCATTTCTAGACTCATCAACTAGATAGGATTTTTTCTTTGCCATGTTTTATAGGCCGGGCAGGACTTGAACCTGCACCCAGTTATGGACGAGTTCCTAAAACTCGCGTGTCTGCCGTTTCACCACCGGCCCATATTCGATTACACCAGCGCGTTCTTACGGGGACGGCCACGACCTCGCGGAAGCTTGATGAACTTTCGGGATTTGAAAGTATCTACGCTTACGACACGGGTCTTGTTCTTTTTGGATCCGCTGGTGACGAGTAGTTCAACCGATGCTGGTTCGCCACTCAGACCCCCGTAAACATATGTCACGACCAGCTTAGTCCCACGATTCCGTCGGTCGTTATCCACAACTTTCTGTCCAAAAACAGGATTCTCGTCTGTTTGCTTCTTTCCACTCTGCATTCTATTTCCTTTCCTTTTTTCTGTTGCGCAACACCTGGTACAGACGAGTGGGTTCGAACCACTGACTTCGGCTCTACTGCCGGCGTTTTTCACCTAAACTACATCTGTGATGCTGTGAATAGTTGGGTATGTAAGGGGGCTAATCACAGCATTTTGCGCACTAAAACGGGACCTCGTCTCCGACAGAAACGGTCACGTGACTGTCGATTGTATCCATTTCTCCAGCCTCTTCCGGATCCAGCTTCCGAACGAAGTTGAAGAACACTGGGATCTTCCCCTTCTTATTCGGACGTTCGCCGGCTACGAGTTTGAACTCTACGCAGGGCAATGGACCGTAAGTCTCTCGATACTGAGACACGTGCGAACCAGGCCCAAGTATTTCTTGCAACTTGGTAAGCTTCGTGCTCACTTCGTTTGGAAGTCCAAACGTTTCAACTCGGCCTCGATACAGTGCCAGGTCCTCGTCATCGCCATTCACATTTTTTTTCGCCTTCGGGCCCGAGTCAAGCGCTTGAAACAGTCGATAGGTCCGACCCACGTATTGGTTCTGATGGGAGTCGGCAAGGATCTCAATCAAAAACGAGAAACTCGGAACAGCCCTACCATCCCGTTCGAACGTTCGAGGCTCGCTTACACCAGAGATCATCCCTTGATATAAGCCAGCTGGTATTTCTTCGAACCCGCCTCCAGTTGACGGTTTAGTATTTTCGAGTTGGGCTTCAAGTTGACTAAGCATATCCATTGCGTTTACGGTTTCAGCCATTGGTGACGACCACCCCTTCTTCTTTCGGTTGCGGAGCGCTAACTACAGCGTCCTTTTCTTTTGGAACAAAACACTCCTGGAACACACGTTGAACAATGGGCCATCCGGGTTGAATCGGCGTTCCTGGCGTCGCCGTTGGAATTTCAATACACCGTGGAACGTTTGCAGTTTCGAGATATCTTCCGTCGAGTTCGATATCATCTCTTCCTCGGAACCACAAAAGTCTTTTGGACTTTCCAGTCGCTGGATTAGTCACCTTTTCGTAGTACACCTTGGCATGGCACTCCTCATCCAACCATGTCGCAGCAGCTTTGGGCGCTTCTATTCGTTTGACAGTGATCATTTTGCCACCAATATCTTCTTCTGTAGTTTTGGTATGGCATATCATTACGACCTGCTTACCAAGAGCCTTCAGTTTTTGCATACCATGAAAGAATACGGCTTCTACAGTATCCCATCCCTTGCCATAACCAGCTTCGGACGGATGTTTAATCTTCAGCTGCTCACAAGCAGCAACTCTAGCTAGCTTGGCCAGTTTTCCAAAGGTGTCAATAACGATTCGGTGAATATCGCTTCGAACAGCAAGTTCGTCCAACGCCGCAATAAACGTGGCCCAGTCATTGATCGGAACTGCCAGTACTCCGGGAATGCTTAGATAACCTTCTTCGGTGGCGAGTAAAACCGTGGTTTTGTCGGGATCGTTACAGGCCAGAGTGCTCTTTCCTATTTTGGGCTGTCCCGTAATTACAATAAGAACCCTGTAAGGATCTCGACCAATCGCAATTGCTTTACGCGGAATCAACGTCATAAACATATCCTTTCAAAAACACCTAACCACGCTTACTTCTCAAAACAAATCCTGACGGGACTTCTCCATCCCCGGACCATGGGCAGGTTAAACAGATTCGGTAAAATTCGCACGTCCCGTATTTGTGATCACATCCAGACTCCCACTGAGTCCATATACCCGATTCGTCTCTTTTGTGAATTTCCTCTAGCGTTTCCGCGGTACTGGCTGCGCACCTGCTTATGTCTCCGCGATCAAGTATAACATCAAAGTGGTGGATGGCGCCAGCCCCATTTTTCTCGTAATCGTCAGACACCCGTTTAACAAACTCTTCCCTTGACTCTGCCTTCTTCTGTCGTAGACCACACTTCTTTCCGACAGTGTAGATGACCCCCGATATCGGATATCCCGATTGTTGCAATGCGTGTGCATAGCGAAGAACTTGCGCGTCTTTCGGAACAATTTCGATGAAGTTGTCGGGAACAGAACTCAGTGCTTTGTGTTCAACTAACCACGTACGTCCACTATGACTTACAACAGCATCTACCCGGCCCCATATTTTCGTCGATCCGACTTCGGCTTCGAAGTCTTTTTCCACGGCTACGAAGTCCCAGTGTTGGCATCGTTCCATCATTAAGTCGGCGTGTGCGTAGGCCAATCCTCTAGCGTGGGTCAGAACCAGAGCACGCATTTCTTCCCCGATAGGCTTAGACTCTGCGTATCCTTGTATCACATCGGCGATTCCGTTTCCGAGAATTTCAGAAATATCCCCGTTTTTCCGCTCTTCCCATACTTTTCCGACGAATTCCATCGCAGCATGATAAGCAGATCCTATGTGAAAGTAAAGCGCATCTTGTTCAGATGCAATACCGCGGCCACCGGCTCTGTTGGCAAACCAATATCTTTTTGGGCAACGGCGAAACGCCTCAATTCCGCTGTGCGTTAATCCTGATTTACGATCGCTCATTTGCCGTAACTCCTATTACAATTACTTGTAACGTGACCCGTAATACTGGAACCAATATACAAGGATACCGATTCTGCTCGCTTAGAATATCGCCCGTTTGTAAGTGACCCCGTTCTCGCTCGGTACAAACTACCGCACCAACTTCTTCGGTAACAACGAGAATCAAGTGATGAAAGGAATGAAGTAGCGCAGACATCCCGCCAGACGATATGGTTTCTACTAAGTAACATTATTCGTGGGGGAGTAGCGATGGGGGATATCCTATCTGAGCCTTGAGATAGAATAAGGAAAAGTTCTGCGCATTCGACCAAACTAGACTATTTCTACGATCACCAAAACCGATTTTCGATGTAAAAAGCACCCCGCGTTTTGACGAACACATACGCAGCTGGAAAACGTCGTATATCGACAAGGAACTAAGCAGAATCGTGAGAGACGTTTTCATACTTTCTTACAACTGCTGTTGACTCTATTGTTGCATCTACTGGTCATGTGTCGGTTATCGTGGGTAACGATAATGCCGGCTGATATCCTAGATGGCTTACAAGATCCCATAATCGATCCGGCGGGGTAAGGCCATCTTCTGGACCTAGTGTAACTACTACTAAAAAATTTGCTGACAATAGCGCTGTTTGTAGAACTTTGGTAGTTAGAATAACGCATCGAGCAATTTCTGGCAACAACTCTCATATGCGGATATTTCTGCTGTATCGTCGGCCGCTCGACCGACCAGAGAAATATTTGTCATTGCACGAGCTATTATACGATACACACGGATAGCTTTTCTCCCTATAGTTTATCTTGCTAGCGAGAATCGGAAAACTTAGGCACGAACATCTGCTAAGATCTACTCCTTCGAATCTGATTATCGAATAGTTCAACTGTAGCATCTAATCTTGCTAATCTGAGCCCCGCTTGTTCGGCTAGTCCACCAGCGGACCTGGGTATAACCAACGACAAAAGATGCTATATGCTTACCTACGCTTTTGTGGTTACTCCGGCTCGAAGAATAACCAGAAGAAAGACTTAGTTGGCACCCGTAAAAGTTAAGAAGTGGGTAACTAGCTTTTATCACGGATAATTGCTCGACTTGTTAATCACTCAGGAAACCGGATATATCAAACGCTGATACACAGACTTCCCAAAAAGGATGTTCTGTCGCCGTAAGAATCGCAACTATTACAGCGAGACCCAGTCCAACCGGACCTGTCGATAAGACTTATTCTTCGATTGTTTATCTTGCTTATAGGCCCAAAAACGTCCGTATATAGCGTTGAGACCCGAGCGAAGTTGTCCATTTTACTGTCGCGCACGGAACCACACCAGCTCTTTGTTCCGTAACTGTCAAATCTATAATGCTTAATCAAGATGTTTCTCGAAGAGACCCGACGTAGTCTCTCAACGCATCCATAAAATCTCGTTGCTGAATCAGCGCGTCTCTTACCCTTGGCTCTAGTGTATTTCGCATTAACAAGTCGATTACTAACACCGATCTAGTTTGAGGCGGCCTTTCCAGCCTGCGAACAGCCTGGTATTTCTGTAGAGCTGTCTGTGGCTGCGAGTGAAATATGCAGTATCGCGACTCCGTCGCATGCCAACCGGCAGATTTACTACCCTGGCATACCAATACAGACCCAGGAATCTTAGCCCACTTAGCTAGCGTAGTCTCCATGTTGTCTTTCATCCCGCCATAGGCCATAACCACAGACCGAGATGTTTCTCTTGCAAGAGTTTCGGCTACGCCCTCGGTTTCGGGCCGGAACCACGTAAAAACGACAACGCGTTCGCGTTCGTCAAGACGTTTTAACCAGTCCACCAAATAAGACGTTTTATTGTTCTTCGAAAATACGTCAAATTTTTGCCCCGCGGTCAGCTGACAAAGTCGAAGATAGCGTTCGCCGCCTCCGCCGAGTTCGTAGCCGTCTAAGGACCAATTTTTGATCGCCTCGGCGTAGGAAATCTTCTGAGCATCGTCCATATCAACAAACACAGACTCGTACACAGCCGCCGGCACACCAAGACTTGGCCTAACGTCTTCGTCTCTAACCACACTACAGATGTCGCCTATTAGTTTACCAACTTCCTCTTCGGCATTATGCCTCGGCAACCAACCAAATCCAGCTGGATGCGGGTACATAAAACGATTTCGAAATGCGCTGAACGTATGTCCGAGTCTCTCCCCCCCGTCCAGAAACTTGATCAAAGCGTAAACATCGTCCAATTTCCGTCTAGCTGGCCACGGACTTAAGATGACTCTGTGTTCCGCGCTATGCAAATATAGAAGCACTGCTTGGGTTATTTTGGCGTTGGGAGAGGACACTTTCCAAGCCTCGTCCAAGATTACGGTCTTGAATTTTCGATTCCGGCATTCTGCCCGAATACCGCGGAATGATTCGTAATTCATCACGCACAGCCCGCTGGCCAATTTAACGCCATCTATGCGAATCTTTTGGGATTTGCCTCCAACATCTATAACGTTTAATCCTGGTATCCATTTCGCGGCTTCTTCTGCCCAGACGTGCAGCTGTTCTTTAACCGACAGGACCAGACACGGAAACGGAGAATCCCACTTCTTTAGTAATTCAAACGATGTGCGGCCCTTACCAGCCCCAGGACTGTGAAATATTCCAACAAACCCATTCTTCACCCCAACATCTATAGCGCGTTGTTGGTGATTCCACAGCATCGGTGTTTCGAGCGGAGTATTCAAAGCATGACCCAGGAGCTGAGTTTTCCGATGTGCGAGATGTAAAACATTCGCGAGTTGGTGACGATATAGCTTCCAACAAATGGCCTATCGCTACCAGATCCGGAATGGTAGGGCGTTTGCCCACTCGATTGTAATATCGTGCGCACACGACACAAAATGACGTTTACCGCTGTGGCTCCTAATTGTACTGGCCCAACCACACCACGTTTGTCGAGACCTGGCCACACTATAATTTTTCGCCCCGCAATTGGAATGCAGCTTAGAAAATAGAACCTCTGGCATTGTGTGATGACTTATAACCGACCTAGCTTTAATGGCGAGCATCTAGTAGCATCCTAGATAGAGGATGTCGTGGACTTCGGACTTGCTGGAAGACTTGAATCGATTTTGTAAGTTGTCGCCGCTTCTGGTACCAGAGTAACTTGGTTGAATCGAACTCAGGCTCTTCTTCTGTACCCCCATCACAGAAACGAGTCGGTCGTAGATTACGCCGCTCACTGAATACCATCCGACGGCTTTAACAGATAAATGCGGCAACCGCATAGAGCCTCAAATCGACGATTAGCAATAGCATCCCAAACGTATAATATCGTGTCTTTCCGATGAACAAGACGACCGAAAACGATGCTTCATTTTTATATCATCTATGCTACCGGCGCAGAAACAATATCTTTTGGTGTTCGACCGCGACATGAAACAATGCACGTTAATTCTGGAATGCAAATAAGTATTTAGGGGGCCTGACCGCGCGTGGTATCCAAGTAATCTGGCGCTCGACTGAACTATTTTCATAAGAATTTTGAATCGCTACTCGCTTACATGCCTAACAGCAAAAATTCGCGGTAATTCGCGCATGACGAACTAAAAACTCCTGGTGTCTTACTCGATTTGACAACGCTTCCGCATTGCGTTTTTCTAGTCGTGGATCCTATCCGAGAAGTATAATTAGTAAAAGGAAAGTCTCCGACCCCCGAGCACAAATTGTAGTAGATATTCCCCGCTATGTGATAATGCCCCAGCACCCTCATAACCTTAAACAGATCTTTCACAGCTGAATATTCGATTCAACAATTAGGAACAACAACGTTTCTAAGTTGCGCCTGTTTGATTAAACGGGCCTCCAAACTCGTAATTTCGCGTAACAATCTTACGATCTGCTCATCTTTTGCTCTCAGTCCGTCGATCATGGCATTATATCTAGCTGTCATAAGAATTCTATATCCCCCTAGTCCAAGCCCGCGTTCTTGCTGCGCGTGCAGTCTCGCGAGAACTTTACCTATCTGAAACTTTGTATCGATATCTATCCAGCGAAATTTCATCGCTCGAATCAATATTTTTACCCACGGCAGAAAATCCGCCTCGGACAATTCTCCCTTTACAAAATCATCGGCGTGTTTTACGGCCTCGGCTACGCGTAAATCATCAGACAACACTATCTGTAAGTCCTGTCTCTTCGATAAGTACAAATAGATGTCTCTAGCTGCACCCAAGGTGCCGATGCCTGACAACAGAATAGTTGCGTTTTCTACGTGTGCGATAGAGACCCGTGCGCACACTAGGGCAGCTAAGTTTGGGGGAAGCCCACGTACGCGGATCCCGCTAGTCTCGCACATAAAACTTATGGTGCTACAAGACATTGCTGTAATGTTCGCATCGGCTTCTGACACTAGATAACTTTCCTACGCGACTAAATTTGAACGTCCTCTCGCATTTGGATCCGCAAGAAAGAACTCTAGATGTAAAATGTCGTGTGTATCTTTTTATATACGGGATTCCTAGTGCCGACATTAAACGAGGAGCTGCGCTGCACGATGACAAACTCGAATCCAACGAATTTACGACAGCTCCTCCGACGTTTAGCTTAAGACAGAACAATGCGTTTGTAACAACAGAACTTAAAGCGACGTATTTATTCACGCACCGCGCTCCGATGACGCATAGTTCGCCAGTCCAAGAGCGTCCATTGCATCTTCGTAAGACGATTTTGTCCCCCTAAGCAATTTCAACACTTCATCGGGGGGTATCCACGAACCCGTATCAAACTTAGCAAGTAAGCGATTGTGAACGACGACCTTCGGTGTATTTCCCTTCCATCTCATTGGAGTAACCATCGAGACAGTATAGCCCTCAGCAAAAAGGAAGCCGTAAATAAATTCTCCGTAAGCCCTATTTTCGATCGCCCCGTGTTTTTTTGCTGACGCAGATCCACGAATGACAGCTTGTTCTATTGTTACAATCACAGGACTGCCGAGATTCTTGATGCCTTGAAACAATTTAATAACCACGGCCTCACGCTGTCCGGCATGTTGGGCTAAATACACAACTTTACGCGAATCGCGCTGCAAGACAGCAATTCCCGTATGCAGACCTGGGTCTATACCGACATAGCTAAGCATCGACACACTCAATAATCCGGCCTATAAAGAGATCGGGCAGTAATTTTGCCGCGTTTCGGGAATGGCCTTGCAAATCCCAATTCCCGAGGTTTCTTTGGTATTTTTGTAACGATGTTGAGACCGTAATCAAACCCAAATATCTCCATTCGCGAACGAACCTCGCAAAGTTTATCAATCGGTTGCATAGAGTCTACGGACCTGAAAAACAGCGGGAAATAACTAGACACAGATAATTCAAGCTTGTTACGCATGTTCGTCGGTACTTTCTTATACGCGCCTATGCTTTCGCGTAATCCACGAAGAGCGAATTCCTTGGCGATGTGTAGCCAACCTTCGTAGTCAATAGGCGGGTACGGGGTCGGAAAACCAAGAGTCGAAACACAGTCTTCTTGTGATTGATTCATGTTCGTCTAACGTCCCCTAGAAATCTTCTCTGATTCCTTTTGTAGCCAACTCCAAGAACGCTTCGGAAATTGCCGCCAAGCCAGTCATGATGATTTTTTCTAGCTGAGCCATAATAGCTCTCTCACGACTAGCAAATACTGTCAAAACACCGCCTGTAGACGCTATTTCTACAACACGGGCATTTTCGTAATTACAGCTAGACTTCTGTCTTACAGACAAAGATATGCATTGCAGGCTGGGGAACAACCTTTTTGACATCATCAGTGCGGCAGCACGCTCTTCTATTTCGTCGGATTTAAGCGTGGGCATGTTATGTCCTGATCTGTTTGAGACCCTGCTTAAACAGTCCGGCAGCTTTGCTACACACGGCCTTTTCTGCCTCTTTACTCCAAATTATCTCTCCCGCCCCTTCTACTCGGATGTCATCTAGTATCGCTAAGATAACGTCCCTAATTCGTTCGATACCAACATTTTCTGGGAGTTTTTGCAAAACATGAGCGAGTCGCATATGCGTAACCCATTCCGACGCAATCGCATCGGCATCTTTTAAAACTTGCAGTTTATTCACATCTAATACTTTTCGTTCTGTCGACATCTCCTTGAAGGCATCGTTCTTATGCTTTGCTATAATACGCTCTCCATTAGATAGAATAGCTTCAAACGGGGGTCGAATTACAATTCCCTCTCGCTTTTTGTCCCCCGCAACTCCAAGTTTTTGCGCTTGAACAGATGGAGCGTCCCGAAGTGTGTTAAGCATGTCTAGGGTAGCATCAACTAGCTTAAAGTCTACAAAGTCCAATCCGAATTTGGTGGCCACGTCATACGCATTCGGAACATCAAGCCAGGTGTGATCTATCTTCACGTCAAAGACGGCAAATCGCATAGCCCCGCCATACGTATGCGACATTCCCTGACACTTGCCTCCATAAGCCTCGCCGTAAATCACTACAGACGTGTGCGGGCCTAGAGATTCAAAGTTCTTGGTTAGCGCCTCTCGGTCAAACAAAGATTCGAAAACAGCTTGTTGTTCGCCCGAGAAAATACGCAGTTTTCCGTCAGTAATCCCGACGTGGGCGGATGTACCGTGTATCTTTTCGAGTGCGTAGACCTGTTTGAACTGAAGAATCTGTTGGAATTTATACAGATTCGGTATTTTCAGGTACCCCATTTTTACCTCCACCAAGCGTAATTCGTTGTTGAACCTGTTTTCCCGCTACACGTAGATCGCATATGAGTCACGACACTTTTACGACAGTATCGAGCAGGAAAACTTTGTAATATTCGATCTGTGGATACGCAAGCCGTAAAACGACCTCTAACTTTTACGGTTAATATTTCTGACATAGGCCTGTACGAACAACAAGATGTATCGGATACAATCAGTTGGCATGACGATATAAGCACCACCTTTCAAATCCTTCTCAGGCGGCCAATTTCTCTGATCAAGTACCAAACAGCTCTTTCGAGATCCTCGATTTCTTTCCTCCGACTATATTGCGCAACACCGCTACAAAAAGAAATGGTCCTGCCGGCACAGACCGAGTCGGATGACCTGCATATGTTGTATGATGACATCAGCATCTCGGATGACAAGTAGATGACCTTATTTCGTCAATAACAGATGTTTGATTAACATAAACACTTTTACGCGACTCGGATCGACGAAAAACTCCCGTTTGCCATATGTCGTCGATGCTTATTGTCCGCCCCACACCGCAATTCCACCCGCTTGCACACATAGAAACTGGCGTGTTATTACAAAACGAGTCCGCACATAAAAAGGTATGATACGACGAGCGCAACATTAGCAGCCTTTATTCGGAGCGAGTTAATACAATTTGTTTTTACCAATTTCTGGAACAAAAGTCGTCCCACATATCTTCCGTAGGGTCATCACGCCCAAACACGCCGAAATTTTTGTTCCGCTTGTTACGAATCTTAGCAGCTTTTCTTGTTGGGTGAACTAGGCCATCGTCGGACTTATACAAAGTAATATCCGGTTTTGCGGTTTTTTCGATATCCACAACCACCTTATTTTTTCGTTTGGTCATTGGCACATCCTTTCACGACACTGCGAGATCACTCGACAGTAAATCTACGGTCATGTCAGCGGTTGTTTCGTAACCTCGTAACCACTTGGCGATCTCAGCTACCATTAGTCCGGCAGCTATTGACGCCGAATAGAACGTGCTCTTCGTCGTGCAACTACCGGCAAAAGCTTCCCCTGGCTCGAAGAAACTGTCTTTGTAGTTACCGTCTCCGTGTTTGCTTGTTAAAACTCGAATCGTTTCAGCGCTCATTCTACCATCGACAAGCAGCTTCAGCAACTCTCCGTTTCGAAGGAAGAATCTCTTCCTTACGTCAATAGAGTCTACACACATAGCTACAACATCGGCTGTCGTTGACCCCATCCCGATTTTTTGGTTGTGTATCTCTACAACCAGCTCAGGATTGATAAGAAGTAGGTCTTCTTTAGTGACATCAACCTTGCTTTTCCCAACTTGATCTGGTCGATATCCTTGGGTTCCTAGATTTTCTTCTCCGACAGTATCAAAATCCCACAGATCGAGTTTGCCAACTCCCACCGTAGCAAGTTGCAAAGCAACCTGTCGCCCTATAGCCCCAACTCCTACTACAGTAACTTCTTGCGCGCGTAACTTCTCTGGCGATAGAATTCCCTCGTATCGGGAGTACCGGTTCATGCCTTGCCATCCTTAAGCTCTTGCTGAAAGAGTTCGTCTTCGACATCTTCGTATGACATGTCTTCTGGATTGGCCCACCAATCGGCACTACCATCTTCCCACAAATCCTCCGCCGTAAAAATGCCCGCGTCTTCGTAAGCATCTCTCACGTTAGCTGATTTAGTGACACAAGTAGTCGGCTTTACAATGACTGGTGGCACATAAACAGATATCGATTGTGCGTAATGGCTCTTCCATTCAACTTCATCTGTAGCATCAAACGGAACTGTCCAGTCGATACCAACTCCAAGTTGGATGTCGAGTTTTTGTGGTGTTTTCAATCGAAGGCAGGCTGTCGTGGCGCCCGATTTCGCAAGAATGAACATAACTGACCAATTACAGGTTCCGTAGTTGGTCATAAACGTATTCTCGTCAGTTCCAGATGGGGTAGCCGAGCTACCTGGGTGCGTGTGAATCCACACCCTCGCAAACTCCTCCATCGGACGATTTTTCTCCGACATGTCCGCATACAAGTCCGACACATTATCCATGTCGAACGCAACTGATACCCACGACACGAGTTGCTTTGGAACTAGCAGATCTGCTATGACCAGGGGTTTTCCGGGGACAGAGACCCCTAATGCACCCACTTCGTTATCGGACAGATCTCGAAGATAAACTAGTTTCTTCCACGCATAAGGGGTGAACAGCAGTTCAGGCTTCAATCTCGGCCTCGCTTTCTTCGGCTTCCGCATCTTCTTCCGCACGTTGTTTTTCTAGGCATTCTAGGCACCAATCGTCTTCCCATCCGCTATCGCAATTATTACACGTAGCAATTCCACATTCCAAGCATTGTTTAGCACAGCCGCAACCGCCGCAGTCGAAACAACGACTATCTAGACGAGATAGGCACTGAGAGCAAAGAGACGTGCGGCAACAATCGCAGTAGTTATAATCCTCTGCACAACTTTGGCATCGATAACTGCCGCACAAGGAGCAACAGGTACCGCAGCAGTCAGCATTGTCGCAACTTTCGCAAACGTTCTCTGTCTCTGACCCACATTGCTCACAACAACGCCCGTTCCACTGACTTAAGGGGTAATAAGGAGATGAGTCGTTGTATGTGCGCAGGAAAGACTCCACATTGTCAAATATACCGACTAAATCTCCAACAAGCAGTGATGCCCGAATAGCTGGCTTAGTGTTTCCCCAACAGATGTGTCCGTCAGGAGAAATATGCGGATGTGGATTTCCATTATTACTCATGTTCTCCGTATTTAGCATTTCTATGGATACACAGTTAATGTCGCTAGCTACGCCATCGGATGCGACATCGCGTAAGTCAACACTAACGGCATAGTCTCCGAGAATAATGCCATCCAGCTCGACGTCTTCAATACGCATCTCTATCACGTCCCTTTTGCAAGTTGCTCCGTTGGCTAGAAGATGCTTTATACTTCCTACGAAGTTGGAGATCCACGTCCTTCGCCCCTCGATTTGAATTTTTGCTTTTGGCTCGTCTGAAAAGTCGAAAGCGTAAAGCTTAGTCACTAACTTAGACCTTATTCTAGACAAGTTTTCGCTACGATCCAATGACGTATAAAGCAATTTGACCGTGTGCTCCAAACGTCGAAATCTCCAGATATCTTTTTCTAGTTTCTCGTCTAAGGCCCTTTCATAATCAGAGTCCAAGTTGGACTTCAACGAACAGTATATTTTGTAAGCTCGTTTATGTAGTTGTCGATCTGTCTTGTCCATTTTCTCTCCGGAATAGATTTTTATGGCCGCCTACAATCCGACCATGCTGTCCACAGGCAATTTCTCGTCCCACAACTAGAATAGCTCCATCCAGATGAAAGCGAGTTACAGTCCGAACAATTCGATTTAATGTAACTTGGATAGGATATAGCTCTAATTCGTAATCGAGACATCTTGTCACTACCACATCCGATTGTTGATCCTCCCGATAAGAAAACTCTAGTTTGCGACAGCATCATTTTAGAGTCGTAAGACAAGCAGAGTATGGGACGCCATCAATCACAGAAAAAGAAGTTCCCGAACTACAAGACGCACACCAATTGTAGGACCAACTCCTTGTAGTGCGGGTTCTTAGCCCGCTTATAGCAGATAGAACCCAGCTATACTTAATCGCTTTGCAGCTGCCGGACCCATATCGAAAACCGTAGATCATTGCTGCCCAGCGAGACTGAGCAACGCTGTCTGAATTGTTGCCGGAGTCGCCGGCCATTGTATACCTAAATCGATGTTAGCTATGTCAAAACCGAATCTTTGTATCATTGGTAACGCATCCTCTTTGGACACTTTACCGAACGACAACCTAACATCAACACGACCCGGACGCACTAAAGCTGCATCCAGATTGTCAGGATGATTTGTCGTCATTATTAGTATCCGGCCGTCTGATGCTACTATGCCGTCGATGACATTTAGCAATCCAGACAACGTAATGCCCGATCGAGATTTCTTTTCTCCGTCGTCCGAGCCCGATTCCGACTCTTTAGACCGTTCCATACTTGCGCGGGCTACATCTATATCCTCGATTAGAAGAATAGATCTAGGTTTTACCTGGAGAAATGCTTCGTTAAGATCGTCATCGTCTTTTACAGATCCAAGAGGCAAAAAGTAAAGCGGAATATCAAGTTCGCTTGCTAGAACGTGTGCCAAAGATGTTTTACCTGTTCCTGGCTCTCCGTAAAAAAGATAGCCGCGACGATACGGAATTCCTCGATCGGCATACCAATTCGATGACAACAAAAACCAACGGGCATCTTTGAGTAGTTTATTCGCCGCCCCATCACCGCTTAATATAGACGATACTCGTCTTGCGGATTTGTAACCTATTTTTTGCCAGTAACCACCAGAGAAAACCCTTACTTCAACCCCAGATATCGCTTTTTGGGAGTCGTTCACAAGATTTAATATCTTATACAACGAGTCTTGTCGACGGCCCCACGTTCGTATAACAAGACTTTCTCGGGTGAAGTTGCCGCGCGAATTCTCGCGGTCTATGCTTCTGCAATACCAGTACCATCTACCATCGTGCCTAAACCAGTGCCATCCTTCTCCCGGGGCCATCGACCAAGACTGATGGTCAGAATCTAGAACTTTAATATCTATAGCACGCAATGTTCGAACCTTTTGAGTATGGGGATGCTTCATCAACCAGTCGGCTAGAGGACCAAAGAAACTGTCTGTGTTGAAGATTAGAATCTCAACCGAGAATAGCCATCTAGCCATGTCCTGAAGAAGTCTTGGAAGTGCTCTCAAAGTGTAGGCTGCTGTGCCGACAGATGCCGCTCCCATTAATCCGACAAAGATTTGATTTGCCGCGGCGAATTTTACAATGTCATCAAGCATAAATTACGCAGACGCTAAAGGATTTCATGCGGTAGCACAAAAGAGTTTATTTTGGAGCGTCCGCCCGAAGACACCTCTGAGAAATCCACTTCTCTGCGCCCTATACAATCTTTTGCTGTCCAGGCGATTGAGCTGCATATTGACACATAGACAGTTCGAGTCAGGCTATCAGACTTAGATTCTGCTGAAAAAG
>Ga0208958_1001281_pt1 | contig 25821 bp, 26 predicted proteins | sample RifOxyB1_FD_184032 | JGI IMG/M metagenome (GOLD analysis project Ga0208958, IMG submission 184032) | Soil microbial communities from Rifle, Colorado - Rifle Oxygen_injection B1 (SPAdes) | ecosystem: Environmental > Terrestrial > Deep subsurface > Rock core/Sediment | place: Rifle, Colorado...
CCGCCACGACCGCTCGCATCGGAGCGGCGGCGAATAGACGAAGCCGCTGGAAAAGGAAAGGGGAATTGAACGTGCGGCGCGCCATCGGCCGCCGCGCCTCTTTCGCCGCCGAAACTCAGGCGGAGCCGGCCATGAAATCGTAGAGATCGGCCGGTCGGGTGACGGTGATGGCGATGCGGTCGTCGCGAATCTCGATCTCGCCGCGCGCCACCGGGTGATTGTTCGCCAAGATCCAGACCTCTTCGCCCTCGGCCGCGTCCAGGGGAATCACCGCGCCCCGGCCCATCCGCAGCAGTTGCGACATGGGCAGCACCATACGGCCCAGAACCACTGAGATTTCGACGTTGACGGCGTTGATCTGGGACACAGAGGCTCTCTCTCACTGTGAGGTCGTCACTTGCGCAAACGCCTCGCGCTGCACATTGAAGCCTTATGCTTGCCGACCCGTTAAGCCCCGACCTTCAGAAGCTTCGCCGCGACGATGACCGACCCGTCGAATGGGTGGTGTCGTCGGGTTATGTCGATTACGCCCAGGCCGAGGCCTTCATGGAGGCCCGCGTCGCCGCCATAGCCTCGGGCGAGGCTGCGGAAATGGTATGGCTGCTGGAGCATCCGCCGCTTTATACCGCCGGGGTCTCGGCCAAGGACGAAGACCTCCTCGACGCCGGACGTTTCCCGGTGCATCGCACGGGGCGGGGCGGGCAGTTCACCTATCACGGGCCGGGCCAGAGGGTCGCCTATGTGATGCTGGACCTGAACCGGCGCGGCCGCGACGTACGGGCCTTCGTGCGCGGCCTGGAGCAGTGGCTGATCGCCGGTCTGGACCGGTTCGGCGTCAAGGCCGACGTGCGCGAGGGCCGCGTCGGCGTCTGGGTGGAGCGCAAGGGCGCCGGCTGGGCGCGCGAGGACAAGATCGCCGCCATCGGCGTCAAGGTGCGCAAATGGGTCAGTTTCCACGGCGTCAGCCTGAACGTCGAACCGGACCTGGACCATTTCGGCGGCATCGTCCCTTGCGGCATTCAGGAGCATGGCGTGACCAGCCTGGTGGACCTGGGCGTGCTGGCGACGATGGACGAGGCGGACGCCGCGCTGAAAACCGGTTTCGTCGACCTGTTCGGGCCCGTCGTCGAAACCCCGCCGCCCTTCTAAAGACCGGGCTCGCCTCGCAAAGGTGTGACAATTGGGCGAAAGGACGGCGCCGGGGGTTGGCAAGCGTGGGAGGCTTAAGGTTTAACGTCCGCCAAGCCTTTCGCCCCAGCCCAGGAGCTTCCATGAACCGCCTGATCGCCGCCGCCTCGGCCGCCGTCCTGTCCCTGACCCTGGCCGCCGGCGCCGCCTCCGCGCAGGACTTCCGCGCCCTGGCCCAGCAGGACCTCCAGGCCATGCACGACGCCCTGGCCGCCAACCACCCCGCCGCCGTCACGCCCGGCGCGCCGGGCGAGGCCTTCCGCGCCTGGGTCGACACCGGCCTGGCGGACGCCCAGTCCAAGGTCGGCCGCGTCAACTCCGGCGACAGCCACGCCTATCTGATGCGCTATTACGCCAACGGTTTCCGGGATTCCAACATCTCGGCCAAGCCCACCTACGAGGGTCTTGGCCCCTTCTTCGCCATCGGCTGGCCCGGCATCGCCACCGGCTGGCGCGACGGCAAATATGTGGTGACCTACGTCAAGCCGGGCGTGCGCAACCTGCCGCCGGTCGGTTCGGTTCTGGTCGACTGCCTGGGCAAGAGCGCCGCCGACATCGCCACCGAACGTCTGGATCGCTGGGAAGGGGATCTGACGACCGAGGCTGACCGCGTCCGCACCGCCCCCTATCTGCTGTGGAACCGCAACAATCCGTTCGCGGGCGGCATGCCGCCCCTGTGCAACTTCCAGACCGGCCGCCGCACCAAGGAATACCAGCTGCAACCCCAGCCGGTCGACGCCGCCAGCCTGGAGGCGGCCTATCGGGCCACCGTCTACACGCCGCCTGCGACGCCCCTGTCGATCGAGACGGTCAACGGCCGCCCGTGGATCCATGTCCACACCCTGGGCGACAAGGCCGACTTCGACGCCTTCTTCGCCGCCGTCGACGCTCAGCTGGGCGCCATCCGCGGACCCCAGGGCTTCGTCATCGATCTGCGCGGGGCGGACGGCGGCTCGCTGAACGCCACGGGCCGCGGCTATGTGCTGGCCAACCACATCTGGACGCCGGAGTTCACGGTCAGCCGCCAGCCGGAGGCGGGCTCGATCACCTATCGCGCCACCCCGGCCAATCGCCAGTGGTTCGCCGACACCCTGGGCCGGATGCAGGCCGATCCCCGCTTTGTTCAGGAATCGGGCGCGGTGATTGAACAGACCCAGGCCATCGTCGCCGCCTTCGATTCAGCCTTGGCTGCGGGTCAGGCCAGCTTCACCCTGCCGGGCCGTCCGTCCGTGCCGGACACCGGCGTCGCCAATCCTGTCGCGGGCCCGGTGGTGGTTCTGGTCGACGGCGGCTGCACCGGCGGCTGCCTGGACACGCTGGATCTGCTGACCCGCCTGCCGAACGTGCGTCTGGCCGGCTCCACCACGGGCGAGGACACCATCTTCGTCGAGCCGACCGTCCTGCGCCTGCCGTCCAACTATGCCGAGCTGACCTATGGCCATAAGGCCTGGATGACCCGCCAGCGCGGCAATGACGCGCCCTATGTTCCGGCCCAGGGCCTGGCCTACACGGGCAATCCGACGGATGAGACGGCGGTCCGGACCTGGGTGGGCTCGCTCTTCCAGTAAGCCGTCCGCACAGGACGGAGGCTTTTGGGGGCGGGCAGGGGTGGAACCCCGGTCCGCCCCTTCCTATGTCTGGCTCATGTCAGACATCGCCACGCCCCAAGACGGTCTTCGCTCCGCCTCAGGTTACGACCTGACCCCGCCCGACGCCGAGGAACGCGCCCGGCTCGAAGCCGACCTGAACCCTGAGGAGAAGCGCGTTCTGCTGTCGCACGGCACCGAGGCGCCCTTCTGCGGAACCCTGCTGGGCGAGAAGCGGGCCGGGGTCTTCTGCTGCCGCCAATGCGGCCTGCCCCTGTTCCGCAGCCGCACCAAGTTCGAGAGCGGCACCGGCTGGCCCAGCTTCACCGAGCCGGTCGATCCGGCCCATGTCCGCGAGGTGCGCGACACCAGCTACGGCATGATCCGCATCGAGACGCTCTGCGCCCGCTGCGGCAGCCACCAGGGCCACGTCTTCCCCGACGGCCCGCCGCCGACCGGAAACCGCTACTGCATCAACTCCGTGGCCCTCAGTTTCGTGCCTGAGGGCGAGCCCTTGCCCGACCCGTTGCGACGGGGCGACGGAAACGCCTGACCTTGGCCTTATTCGCCGTGCTAGGATGATCTGGAAGGGAGACGGCGCATGTTGATCGCAGGCTTGCTGGCCGCCATGGCCTTGGTTTCGGACGGCGACCCCGACGGTGTCGTCACGACCGCGCCCTCCAACGCCTCCACGGTCGCTGAGGCCATGACCGCCCCGCCCGAGGCCGCCGCGCCGGCGCCCACGGCCCAGGACGCCCAGCCCCACGGCCTGACCACCGAACAGCAGATCCAGCACTGGCTGGACAGTCGTACCCCCGGCGCCAGCTTCGACGAAGCCGCCGCAGCCGCGCCTCAGGATGACCGCCAGGTCCACGGCATGGTCGAGGCCGGAATCGGCACCGGCGGCTATCGCAGCTACGGCGCGGCGGTCTCCATGCCCATCGGCGAGAACGGCCGGCTTGACCTGGCCTATCGCGAAGGCCGCAACGAGCCCTGGGGCTACGGCTATGCGAGCCCCTACGGCTACGGCCTGCGCGGACCGGGGTTCTACGCGCCCTATCGCGGCTACGGCGCCGATTCGACCAGCAAGTCACTCTCGCTCGGCTTCAGCTGGAGCAAGGACGACGACGAGGACGCGCGCGACCCCTGGCGGCGCGGGCTGTCGGGTTACGACTGAGGCGGCGGACGTCGGGGGCGGGTTTACGGCTGGGCGGTTGAGCCGAAAACCGACCCGAAGCGGTTGTTAGGGGCGGAGCCTTGAGCTGCGTTTGTAGCTCGGCCTAGATTTGATGCGTTTTGCGGATGTTGGTTTATTGGCTCCTTGGCGGCGGCAGTCATGGAGAGCGCAAGCCATGATTCACCGCCTTCTCAGCTACGTGAGCTTGCCGCTGCTAGCCCTTGCCCTTGCCTCCTGCGCCGATAGAGCGGCCGATAGGAGAGACCGCGCCATCGTGATCGAACACGTGACGGTGCTGGACGGACGGGGCGGCGCGGCTCTCGAAGATGGCAGGGTCGTGGTGCGTGACGGTCGCATCGTCGATGTCCGCGCCTCGGCGTCGGGCCATCCTCCGCACGGCGCGATGGTCGTCGATGGCAAGGGCAAGTTCCTGCTGCCCGGCTTCATCGACATGCACGCTCATCTCCTCTTTCCGAGATGCAATCCGGAAGGCGGACCGCCGCGCTTCGATCGCGCACTCTCCGAGAGAGCTTTGTCGGCGCAGCTGGATTTCGGGATCACCACGGTGCGCAGTCCGGCCACCCCTACGATCGAGGGGCTGAGACTGCGCGACGCGCTCAATGCTGGACGCGTCAGAGGACCGCGCGCGATGGCCTCGGCGGAACTGATCAATGATCCGAACCTCAGCGACGAGCAACTGCGCCAGATCGTGCGCGACGCCCTTCCGTACAAGCCGGATTTCTTCAAGGTCTATTCGCGGCTAAGGCCCGAACAAGTGGCCTCGGTGGTGGATGAAGCCCACCGCCACCATATTCCCGTCATCGGCCACCTTCAACGCACGACCTGGGCCCAGGGCGTGAGCCTGGGCGTCGATCATCTGGCCCACAGCGTCGACTGGTCGGCCGAAAGCCTTCCACTTGGCCGCAGGCCGGCGTATTTGGCGGCGACCAGGACCCGTCCGGGTTTTCGGTCGCGCATCGACTGGCTGGAGGCGTTCGATCCCGACGGTGCGGATCAAAAGGCTTTGATCTCCGAACTGGCTCGCCGGCGCAATTCGGTGGACGTCACGCTCATCGCCTATGACGCTAAGTTCTCTCCGCCTGACGAAGGACGCTACCGGCGCAATTCCTCTCTGCGCGACTTCCCCGAACTCCGCGAGGATTGGAACCGCTGCGACGACGCGACATCAAACTGGACTGCCGAGGACTTCAGGCGCTGGAAGGCCGCGCGTCCCAAGCTCCTGGCCTGGATAAAGCGGATGAGCGATGGCGGCGTGGCCCTCGTCGCGGGCACCGACCTCACCAACGAATGGATCGCGCCAGGAGAAGGGTTGCACCAGGAGTTCGAACTCCTCGCAGAGGCCGGGCTTGCACCCGATCGCATCCTGCGAATGACGGGCGCCGACGCGGCCCTGGCTCTCGGCCGCGCGGACATTGGCATGATCGAGGCGGGACGACGCGCCGATCTGGTTCTCCTGTCGGGCGATCCTCGCAGGACCATCAGCAACACGCGTTCGATCGTGTGGGTGATGCAGGGCGGTCGCATTGTCGCCAAGGGCGCGTCTCGCTAGGCGCGCCCTTCCTATCCTAATTCTGTCGAAAAACCTGATGGTTTTCAGCGGCCCTCACCCTCGAAAGCCTCATCGACCTAACGCGTGTCCAACCTGTCGTATAATGCCCGCCGGTCTTTGAAATCGCGAGCGCGCGCAAATTGCACTCTTTGCACTTGCACTCGTTTCGGCTTGGCAGTGCAATTTCAGGGGCGTCGTTTTTTTACCGCGCATCCGACACGGTCCTCGCGGCACAGGCGGACAGTCCGTCCGGCGCCCCGATCCGCCCCAGCAAAAAGGCCCGGCTTTCGCCGGGCCTTTTCAGTCTCAGATGGTGCCGCCGGGGGGAATCGAACCCACGACCTCAGCCTTACCAAGGATGCGCTCTACCACTGAGCTACGGCGGCCCCGACTGAGGAAGCGGCCGTATAGCCAGAGGTTTCGGGGGAGGGAAGCGGTTTTTTGGCGATCCGAAAGAAAGTTTGGACAAGCCCCGGGATCCCGGCATTCTACGGCCATGACTCGCCCACCCCCTGACGCCGAAACCCCCGCCGTCGCGCCGGCCGCCGCCGAATCGTCTCCGCAGTCCGAGGCCGAGCGCGCCCGGGCCGAGCGGGCCATCCGGCTGGCCTCGGCTCTTCGCGCCAATCTGAGACGGCGCAAGGCGCCGGCCCGCACCCCGGCGGCGCCCAAGGACAGCAACTGAATGTCATCGGCCTGACGCGGCCTGCCCCCTTTGGCAACGGCGCGTCGGCTTGCTAGAGAACCATCCCCCCGAGGCGTTTCCTTCGGGCGCGCTTCAAGGACGTCATGGACAGTATCGCCCTCCACGGCGGCGCACAGCTTTTCGGGGAGATCCCCGTCAGCGGCGCCAAGAATTCCGCCATCAAGCTGATGGCCGCCTCGATCCTGACGGATCAGCCCCTTCTGCTGACCAATATGCCGCGCCTGGCGGACACCCGCTTTCTGGGTCAGTTGCTGCGCCAGTTCGGCATCGAGGTGACCGAGCGTGACGGCGCCGATGGGCAGGAAAGCCTGTTCCACGCCCAGACCCTGACCTCGACCTTCGCTCCCTATGACCTGGTCCGCCAGATGCGGGCCTCCTTCAATGTGCTGGGCCCGCTTCTGGCCCGCACCGGCGAGGCCAAGGTGTCTCTGCCGGGCGGCTGCACCATCGGCGCCCGCCCGGTGGATCTGCACCTCCAGGCCCTGACCGCTCTCGGCGCCGAGATCGAGCTGGACGAGGGCTATGTGACGGCCAGGGCCCCTTCGGGCCTGAAGGGCGCCGAGATCGAGTTTCCTTTCGTCTCCGTCGGCGCCACCGAACACGCCCTGCTGGCTGCGGTCCTGGCCCAGGGGACGACCGTGCTGCGCCGCGCCGCGCGCGAGCCCGAGATCGGCGATCTGGCCCGCTGCCTGACCGCCATGGGGGCGAAGATCGACGGAATCGACACCGACGTCCTGACCATCACCGGCGTCTCCTCGCTGAACGGAACCACCTGGTCGGTGATTCCCGACCGGATCGAAATGGGCTCCTACGCCGTCGCCGCCGCCATGGCGGGCGGCGAAGTGCGGCTGACCAAGGCGCGGGCCGAGCTGATCGCCGCCCTGACCGACAAGATGATCGAAGCCGGGGTCGAGGTGTCGCCGACCGACGACGGCGTCCTGATCAAGCGGGATCCCAAGGTCCGGCTGCAGGCGGTCGATATCGAGACCGCCATCTATCCCGGCTTCGCCACCGATCTGCAGGCCCAGTTCATGGCGCTGATGACCACGGCCGACGGCGTCAGCACGGTGCGCGAGACCATCTTCGAGAACCGGTTCATGCACGTGCCGGAACTGGCGCGCCTGGGCGCCGAAATCTCGGTCCATGCCGGCGAGGCCCATGTGCACGGGGTCGAGACCCTGCGCGGGGCCCAGGTCATGGCGACCGACCTGCGGGCCTCCATGTCCCTGATCATCGCCGGCCTGGTCGCCGAGGGCGAGACGACGGTGGGCCGCGTCTATCATCTGGATCGCGGCTTCGAGCGTTTGGAAGAAAAGCTCGGCGCCTGCGGGGCCGAGATTCGACGTATCAAGGGCCAAGACGATGGGATGGGGTGATGAGCACTGAGATCGACGGCGTCATTCCCGAAGCCAAGGCGCCGGTCGAGCCGCTGCGCCTGCTCGCAGAGGACGCCGACGATCTGCAGATCATCTCGGCCGCGCTTCAGGACGCCATCCTGCGGCCCATCGACATCGTCTGGGAGAAACAGTCGCGCACCCTGACCATCGCCTTCAGCCGCTTCTGCTGGGAATGCGGTGGGACGCGGGTCATGTCCGCCATGCAATTCGGCGACGTCCTGGCGGTCAAGAGCCGCCGCCTGCCGCGCAGCCCTGACGCCTCTCTCGAGCTTCTGGCCCTGGACTTCATGCCGGGCGAGGCGCCGGGCGGCCGGGTCATTCTGATGTTCGCCGGCGGCGGGGATCTGCGGATCGACGTCGAATGTCTGGACGCCGTGGTCACAGATATTTCCGAACGCTGGCCCGCACGGGTCGCCCCGACTCATCTGGACGCCCCCGACCTCGACAAAGGCGGTGCGGCATGAGCGGCCCTCACAGGCTGGCCTCGGTCGAGCTGGATACGGTCACTCTCCCGGCGGCGACCGCGGAGATCGAGCATGAACGCCGTGTCGCCATCTTCGACCTGGTCGAGCGCAACAGTTTCGAACCCGTCGGCGCCGAGGGCGGCCCCTATAGGTTGAAGCTGTCGCTTCAGGACAATCGCCTCGTGTTCGAGATCGACGGCGAGGGTTTCAGCCGCACCTACGCCATCAGCCTGACGCCGCTGAAGGCCGTGCTCAGGGACTATCTGCTGATCTGCGACAGCTATTACGAGGCGCTGCGCGGCTCGTCCCCCAGCCAGATCGAATCGGTCGACATGGGCCGGCGCGGTCTGCACAATGAGGGGGCCGATCAGCTGAAGGGCCGCCTCGACGGCAAGATCGTGGTCGATCACGAAACCGCGCGGCGGCTGTTTACGCTGCTCTGCGCCCTCTACCGTCGCGGCTGACCTCGACTATCTCTGCGTTTTCGGGCATTAGGCCCGTCCATTCCGCCCCTCGCGCCCGCCCGGCGTGGGGTCGAACGCATATTCAACGGGCGAGAGAGGCCGCATGGCTAAGGAAGAACTGCTCGAGTTTCCCGGCACCGTCAGCGAACTGTTGCCGAACGCCACCTTCCGCGTGACGCTCGAGAACGACCACGAGATCATCGCCCACACGGCGGGCAAGATGCGCAAGAACCGCATCCGCGTCCTGGCCGGGGACAAGGTCCTGGTGGAAATGACCCCCTACGACCTGACTAAGGGTCGCATCACCTATCGCTTCAAGTAAGTGAGCGCGGGTCGTCCCGAACTGGTGCTGGCCTCGGCCAGCCCGCGCCGCATCGAATTGCTGGCGCAGGTCGGGATCAGGCCCGACCATATTGATCCCGCCGATATCGACGAGGCACCGCTGGAAGGCGAGACCCCGCCGCGCCTCGCGGAACGTCTGGCGACCTCCAAGGCCCAGGTCGTCGCGGCCCGCCGTCCCGGCGCCGTCGTCATCGCCGCAGACACGATCGTGGCCGTGGGGCGTCGCTTCCTGGAGAAGGCGGCCGACGAGGCTGAAGCGACGCGATTCCTGAAACTTCTGTCCGGACGCAATCATCGGGTCTTCACCGGCGTGGCGGTGGTGCGCGACGGCCGGCTGTCGTCTCGCGTGAACGAGACCCGCGTCACCTTCAAACCGCTGTCAGACCATGAGATCGCGGCCTATGTCGCCACCGGCGACTGGCGCGGCAAGGCCGGCGGTTACGGCATCCAGGGCCCGGCCGGGGCCTTCGTCCAGCGAATCGTCGGCAGCCATCCCTCGGTGATGGGCCTGCCGCTCTATGAAGCCGTCCAGCTGCTGCACGGCGTCGGCTGGCGAGCATGAGCGGGACGGTCGAGGTCTTCCTCGACGAGACGCCCGGCGAGACCCGCGGCGCCGTATCGCGCGGCGGTCGCTACACTCATCTTCTGATCCAGCGCGAGACGGACGCGCCCCAGCATCGTCTCGGCGCCCGGTCCGTCGGACGGGTGACGGAGATCAATCCCGGCCTGCGCGGCGGATTTGTCGATCTCGGCGCGGGCCCTCCGGCCTTTCTGCCCTTTCCCCGCAACCAGCGTCTGGCCCAGGGGGAGCGGTTGGAGGCGACAGTCGTCGCCGAACCGCGCGCGGGCAAGGGGGCTGTGGTACGCCGAGACGGGCCTGGGGAGGGGACGCCGCGCCTTCTGGCGCCCGGTCCGAACGTCGCTGAACACCTCCGGGCGATCGCGGGCGATGTGACGCCGATCACGGGGATGGCGGCCGTCGATGCGGTGATCGAAGCCGAAGAAGAGGCCCTGGCCGCGCGCCATGTCTTCGCCGCCCATGGGATTGATCTGGCCATAGAACGGACGCGTGCGCTCGTCGCCGTCGATATCGACCATGCCCCCGTCGCCGGCCGCGACCCGAAACAGGTTCGGGCGGCGGCGAATCGCGAGGGCGTCAGAGAGGCGGCGCGGCTGATCGGCCTGCGCCGGTGGGGCGGCCTCGTCGTCTTCGATCTGGTCGGCGACGGTCAGGACGCCACGGCGGCGGACAAGGCGGCCCGCGCCGCCTTCGCCGATGAACCCCAGGCCGTCTTCGGTCCGATCAGCCGTTTCGGCCTGTTGCAAATGTCCCTGCCGTGGCGCCTGACCCCGATCGAGGACATCCTGTATGACGTCGGCCGCCGTCCGTCGGTCGAGACCGAGGCCCTTCGCCTGGCGCGCGCCCTGCGACGGCGACTTCTGTCCGACACGCGCTCGCCGCGACTGACCGTCTGGTGCGCGCCGGACGAAGCCGCTCTTCTGACGCCGCTCGCGGCTCGCCTGGGGCCCCGCGCCGCCGTGAGGCCTGACCCGGCTGCGCCGCGCGGCGCAGGCCGCATAGAAGAGAGTTGAGCGATGAGCCAATGCCCCATCTGCCGCAAGGCGGAACCCGACCCGAAATACAAACCCTTCTGCTCACGGCGCTGCTCGGAGGTCGATCTGCAGCGCTGGTTCGCCGGCGCCTACGCCATTCCCGCAGCCCTCGACGAGGGCGTCGAAAATGATGACGAAAAGGACTGAAACGACGCTGGACAGGCCGAAAAGGGTCGCCTATAGACCCGCCTCTCGCGACGCCGCGTCGGCGCCTGGATAGCTCAGTTGGTAGAGCAGCGGATTGAAAATCCGCGTGTCGGTGGTTCGAATCCGCCTCCAGGCACCATCTTCTCCCCCCCCCGAGCCGCAGTCTTCTTAATTCCCGCTTCGAACTCCGGGCGAAGCCTTTCGCCGTTCCCGCTCGGCTGCTTTGTTCTGTGCCCCAGAGGACGGATGAACCCGCAAAAAGCGGTAGCGCTAGCAGAAAACTGCTCGTCTGGCTTCATTCGAACAAGCTTGCGCCAAGCGCTTCAAATCCATCACAAAACTGTCGCGCTTTGGCGATGGCGACGATCCAGGCGGCAAGATATGGCTGATCTTCGTGCCTTAGGGGAAATCCCGCTCTTGTCCCTTGACGCTCCGGTAAGGGTTCGCCAAAGGGGTTGAGACGCTCTCCCACAAAGGCGTCAGACGGATTCTCAGGAGGCGTGTTCTCCAACGGTTCGGACATCGGAGGCGGCGCGGGCGACCGGGCGCGCCTCCATTCAAGAATTCAGCGGCCGAGCGATCCCGACGGGACATTGGGCGTTGAAGGAAACATTTCAGGTTGGGGGGCGGCCCTTTGACACGGCCGCACCTTTGGTTCCACGAGTCAGACCAAGCAGGAACTGGCGAATTATGCTGAACAGCAAAAAGACGAACATCATTCTCGCCATGGCCGGCGCCGCCGTGCTGATGGCGAGCTCGCCGGTTCTGGCGCAGGCCCCGGCTGAGCCGACCCCGGCGGCCGCTCCCGCGGAAGCACCTGCGGCCATGGCTCCGGCCGCCGATGCGGCGAACCCGGAAAGCGTGAACGAAGCCGTTGGCGGCGGTCACAGCGGCGGCATCACCCCGATCTCCATGTTCATGGAAGCGACGATCATCGTTAAGGTCGTCATGATCGGCCTGCTGCTGGCCTCGATCCTGTCCTGGACCCTGCTGCTCATCAAGCTGTTCGAGTTCGGCGCCCTGGGCCGCAAGACCGACAACTTCCTCGAAAGCTTCCGCGGCGCCCGCACCATCGCGGACATGCGCGCTGTCGCCACTCAGGAAGAGTTCGACGGCAACCCGCTGGCCGACATGGCCGCTGCGGCGACCGAAGAAATCGAAATGTCGCGTCAGGCCGGTCTGTCGGTCACCGGCGACCACCTCGACACCGCCATGGCCCGCGCCCAATCGGCCGTCGCCGCGGTTCAGTCGGGCCTGCCGCTGCGCCTCTCGGGCGGTCAGCAGTTCCTCGCCTCCGTCGGTTCGACCGGTCCGTTCGTCGGTCTGTTCGGTACGGTGTACGGCATCATGAACTCCTTCATCGGCATCGCCGAGTCGAACACGACCAACCTGGCCGTCGTCGCCCCGGGTATCGCTGAAGCCCTGCTGGCCACCGGCATCGGTCTGGCCGCCGCTATCCCGGCCGTGGTCTTCTACAACTACTTCAACACCCGCATCGCCGCCTACGGCACCCGTGCCGACGGCTTCGCCGCTGAGCTGCTGAACGGCATCTCGCGTCAGCTCGACAAGGGGGCGTAAGACGAATGGCCGCCAAGATTTCATCGGGCGGCGGCGGCAAGGTCGAGGCCAACAGCGATATCAACGTTACGCCTTTCGTTGATATCATGCTGGTCTTGCTGATCATCTTCATGGTTGCGGCTCCGCTCGCCTCCGTGTCGGTGCCGGTCGAATTGCCGATCGCCGTCGCCAAGGCGGCCCCGAACCCGCCCAAGCCGGTCTATATTTCGATCCAGAACGACGGCGACGTCTTCGTGGGCGATTTCCAGACCGACGTCGGATCCCTGGGCGCCGATCTGCTGGATCAGATCGGTTCCCGGAACCCGGCGGATGAGCGGATCTTCATTCGGGGCGACCAGAACACCCGCTACGGCGACTTCATGCAGGTCATGAACGCCCTGCAGGATAACGGCTTCTACAGCGTTGCACTGGTCGGTGAAGACCAGGCGACGAGCTAGAGTGCGGAGATAGTATGACAGACGTCGCATATCATCGCAGTCGTTACGACGTTCCGAAGAAGAAGGGCTTCATGGGGGTTTCCTACCCCGTGCTGGTCGTCTGCCTTCTGATCGTCACCCTGATGTTCGCCCTGCTGATCTTCTTCCTTCAGCAGTCGAAGTTCAAACTGAAGGAGTTCAACTACGTCGACGAGTCCGTCGAGGTCGAGTTGGTCGAGCCGGTTCCGCCGCCTCCGCCGCCTCCGCCCCCGCCGCCTCCGCCGACGGATCAGCCTCCGCCGCCGAAGCTTCAGGTGCGCGTGCCGGCCCCAATCCCGAACGTCGTTCCGCCTCCGCCGGTGAACATCACGCCGACGCCGAAGGAAGAACGGGTCGAGTACAAGGGCCCGCCGGTGAACATCCCCGGACCTCCGCCGCCTCCGGCTCCGCCGGCGCCGGTTCGTCCTCCGGTGATCACCAACGTGAACTGGGCGCGTCAGCCTCGTCCCGAATTCCCTGAGCGTGCTCAGGAGCGCGGGGTTGAGGAAGGCACCGTGGTGCTGTCCTGCACGGTTCAGCCCAATGGTTCGGCCTCGAACTGCAGCATCGTGTCCGAGACCCCTTCCGGGGCCGGATTTGGTCGAGAAGCCTTGGCGTCCATGCGCTCTGCCCGGTTCTCGCCCAGCACGGTCGACGGGGTGGCTCAAGGTGGAACCGCCCGCTTTACGGTTCGCTTCCGCCTCCAGTAGTCTTTGACTGAAGGCGCAGAACGCCCCGGCATTAGCCGGGGCGTTTTTGTTTGTCGAAGCGCCACTCTGAGCTTGATCAGGGGGCGAGGCCCCGGTAGAGAACGCGCCTCGCGATGCGCGGGCCGCCTTAGCTCAGTTGGTTAGAGCGCCGGTTTGTGGAACCGGAGGTCCTCAGTTCAAGCCTGAGAGGCGGTACCATCGCGATGAGGCCGGGCTTGCGGCCCGGTGCGTGAGGGACCATCTGACATCCTGTCGGCGAGGTCGCCGATCCCCCACATCGACAGGAGAGCGCAGATGAAGACGCGCAAGCTGGGTCCGAACGGTCCCGAAGTCTCGGCCATCGGCCTGGGCTGTATGGGCATGAGCGCCTTCTACGGCGGCGCCGACGAAGCCCAGTCCATTTCCGTCATCCATCGCGCCCTCGACCTGGGCGTCACCCTGTTCGACACGGCCGAGATGTACGGTCCCCACACGAACGAGATCCTGGTGGGCCAGGCGCTGAAGGACCGGCGCGATCAGGCCTTCATCGCCACCAAGTTCGGCATCAACTATAACGCCGACCGGTCCAGACTGCTGGTCGACGGCAGCCCCGCCAATGTGCGCCGCGCCATCGACGGCAGTCTGCAGCGGCTGGGCGTCGACCACGTCGATCTCTACTACCTGCACCGGGTCGATCCCGACACGCCGATCGAGGAGACGGTGGGGGCGATGGCGGAACTGGTGAAAGAGGGCAAGGTCCGCTTCCTGGGCCTGTCCGAGGCGGCTCCGGAGACCCTGCGCAAGGCCCACGCCACCCATCCGATCACGGCGCTCCAAACGGAGTATTCGCTGTGGAGCCGCGAGCCGGAGGACGAACTGTTCGCCGTCACGCGGCAGCTGGGCATAGGCTTCGTGCCCTACAGTCCCCTGGGACGCGGCTTCCTGTCCGGAGAGATCAAGTCGGTCGAGAATCTGGCCCCCGATGACTTCCGCCGCAGCAATCCGCGCTTCATGGGCGAGAACTTCCAGAAGAACCTGGATCTGGTCGAGGCGGTAAAGGCGATCGCCCAGGACAAGGGCGTCACCGCCGCCCAACTGGCCCTGGCCTGGGTCCTGGCCCAGGGCGAGGATCTGGTTCCGATCCCCGGCACCCGGAGGATCGCAACGCTGGAGCAGAACGCCGCGGCGGCGGACATCGTCCTGACCGCAGAGGATCTGGCGCGGATCGACGCCGTCTTCCCCAAGGGCGCCGCTGTAGGCCATCGCTACGCCGAGGCGGCGCGGGCAGCCCTGAACCGCTAAGCCTCGGTCTCAGACATGAAGAGGCCCGGCCGGATCGCTCCGGCCGGGCCTCGTCGCGTCTGGATCGGGTTTACTGGACGCGGGTCCAGGTCTGGGTCTTGCACAGGGGCGCGACCACGCAGCCGCGCAGGTTCAGGCTGTTGTCGCCGGTCATGGTGATGGTGCCGCGATAGGTGCGGCCGTCCGCCGGATTATAGACCGAGCCGTTGCGCCATTCCGTCGGCCCGCCGGTGAAGCCCGACAGCATCGGGAGGTTCCGAAGCGTGCGGTTCCGCTGACCGGCGTCGCGGTTATGCTCGTCGCGCGCATTGGGATCGCGCCGGATATGGTCCGAGGTCACCAGGGTCCCGCACAGGGCCTGACCGCAGCGGGCGATCCGCACCTGGCCGCCGTTCGTGGGGGTCTGCCACAGGCCGGTCGGATCGCCGGCCAGGGCGGGAGAGGCGAGGGCGGCCGCGAGCGCCGCCGCCGCCAGAATGATCTTGGTCTTCATGGTCGTTCCCTTTGCTCGGGCCGGTTCGGCGACCCGTTGAGACGCAGGGTGATCCGGGTTTCGGTTCAAAACAAGGCTTTGTGGATCACCTTATCGCAATGAAAACCGGACCTTAGGTAAGCTTTCGGGCGCGACGACAAGGGTCGGATTGACCTTGCCGCGCGTCAGGCGTCTGATTGAGCGAGACAAGCCTTGGGAGGCGCCATGGGCGCGCGATCAGGAAACGACCACGTCAGCCTTATCAAGGCGACGCTAGACGGCGGCGCAGCAGCCGCCCGCTCGGCCTTGGCGGCCTCCTGGCGACGGTCGATGTCTCTGTACGGCCTGGACCCTGAGGACAGCGGTCGCCCCCATACCCTGACCGACGCCCAGCTGCGTGAAGCGCGACAGGCCATGGAGCCGATGACGCGCGCGGCGCAAGCGGTGCTGGATCGGCTGTTCCTCGCCGTCGGAGACACAGGGTACTGCGTCCTGCTGACCAATGCGGAGGGCGTGCCGCTTGAGCGCCGGGGAGCGGCTGCAGACGACGAGGTCTTTCGCCGCTGGGGCTTGTGGCCGGGCGCCGTCTGGTCCGAGGCGGTCGAGGGCACCAACGGGATAGGCACAGCCCTGGTCGAGCATCGCCCGCTGACCATCCACCGGGAGCAGCATTTCCATACGCGCAACACCGCCCTCAGCTGCACCAGCCATCCGATCCATGACCATCGGGGACGGCTGGCCGGCTTGTTGGACGTCTCGTCCTGCCGCGCTGATGCGACGGAGGGCATGCTGGGCCTGATCGCGGCTGCGGTGGCCGATGCGGCGCGGGCGATCGAAGCCCAGACCTTTCGCCAGGCCTTCGCCGAGGCGCGGATCGTGCTGGCGGGCGATCCCGGTGAAAGAAACGCTGCGGCCCTTCTGGCGGTGGACAAGGACGATCTGGTGATCGGCGCCACCCGCGCGGCGCGGCTGGCCCTGGCCATCACGGACGAGCGGATCGCGGCGCAGCTGGCGGCGTCGGAGGTTCTGGGCGCGGGCGGCGTCCACACGGATCTGCTGGAGGCGGAGCGGGGCGCCGTGCGTCGCGCCCTGGCCCTGAACGGGGGCAATGTCTCCGCAGCGGCGCGCGCGCTGGGCCTCAGTCGCGCGACCCTGCACCGCAAGCTGCACCGGCTGGGTCTGGCCGGCGAACCGCACTGATCCGACTGTCGCAGTTCTGCGACAGGTTTGCACCGCACCATGAACGGGCCGTCTGGCGGATCTGCCGGGTGAGGACGAGCTTCTGGGCCCAACGACGTCGGCAAGCGACGCCCGAGGAAAGCCAGGAGTGTTTGATGACCAAGCCCGAATTCGTTCGCGCCGCCACCCCCAAGTTCAAGGCGCGCTATGACAACTTCATCGGCGGACAGTGGGTCCCGCCCGTCAACGGCCGCTATTTCGAGAACACCTCCCCGGTGAACGGCCGCGTCCTGTGCGAGGTCGCACGCTCGGACGCGGCCGACGTCGAACTGGCCCTGGACGCCGCCCACGCCGCCAAGGACGCCTGGAGCAAGACCAGCGTCGCCCAGCGCGCCGTGATCCTGAACAAGATCGCCGACCGGATCGAAGCCAACCTCCAGACGGTCGCCGAGGCCGAGACCTGGGACAATGGCAAGCCGGTACGCGAGACCCTGGCCGCCGACATCCCCCTGGCGATCGACCATTTCCGCTACTTCGCCGGCTGTATCCGGGCTCAGGAAGGCGGGATCTCGGAACTGGACCACGATACGGTGGCCTATCACTTCCATGAACCGCTGGGCGTGGTCGGTCAGATCATCCCGTGGAACTTCCCGATCCTGATGGCGGCCTGGAAGATCGCGCCGGCCCTTGCGGCGGGCAACTGTATCGTCATGAAGCCGGCGGAACAGACCCCGGCCTCGATCCTGGTGGTCATCGAGCTTATCCAGGATCTGCTGCCCGCCGGCGTGCTGAACATCGTATCGGGCACGGGCGCCGAGGTTGGCGAGCCCCTGGCCACCAATCCGCGCATCGCCAAGATCGCCTTCACCGGCTCGACCGCCGTGGGCCAGAAGATCATGGAGTATGCGACCAAGAACATCATTCCGGTGACGCTGGAGCTGGGCGGCAAGTCGCCGAACATCTTCTTCAAGGACGTGATGGACGCCGACGACGCCTTCCTGGACAAGGCCCTGGAGGGCTTTGCGATGTTCGCCCTGAACCAGGGCGAGGTCTGCACCTGCCCCAGCCGCGCCCTGATCCACGACGACATCTATGAGGCCTTCATCGAGAAGGCCATCGCCCGGGTCGAGGCCATCGTCCAGGGCGACCCGCTGGACCCCGCGACCATGGTCGGCGCCCAGGCGTCGTCGCAGCAGCTGAAGAAGATCCTGACCTATCTGCAGATCGGCAAGGACGAGGGCGCCCAGGTTCTGACCGGCGGCGACCAAGCCGTGCTCCCGGACGATCTGGGCGGCGGCTATTACGTCAAGCCGACGGTGTTCAAGGGCACGAACGACATGCGGATCTTCCAGGAGGAGATCTTCGGTCCGGTCCTGGCCGTGACCACTTTCAAGACCTTCGAGGAGGCGATGGCGATCGCCAACGACACCCAATACGGCCTGGGCGCCGGGGTCTGGTCGCGCGACATGAACACGGCGTATCGCGCCGGGCGGACCATCCAGGCCGGTCGGGTCTGGACCAACTGCTATCATCAGTACCCGGCGCATGCGGCCTTCGGCGGCTACAAGAAGTCGGGAATCGGGCGGGAGAACCACCGGATGATGCTGGACCATTATCAGCAGACCAAGAACCTGCTGGTCAGCTACAGCCCCGACAAACTGGGCTTCTTCTGATCTACATCAAGGACGGCCGACCCTTGAACGGCCATCCTCTGATCACGCTCTGATCCGTCCCCCCGGAGAGCGTATCTCCCAGGCGGGCGGGCCGGTGTCCTGCTTCCGGTCCGCCTGTTCCCCCAAATCGACGAGGATGTTCCATGCCCAGAACCATGAAGGCCGCTGTCGTGCGCGCGTTCGGCAAGCCTCTGACCATCGAAGAGGTCGCGGTTCCCGAGCCGGGTCCGGGCCAGATCCAGGTCAAGATCGAAGCCTCAGGCGTCTGTCACACTGATCTGCACGCCGCCGAGGGCGACTGGCCGGTCAAACCGAATCCGCCCTTCATTCCTGGCCACGAGGGCGTGGGCTTCGTCTCGGCAGTGGGAGCGGGGGTCACCCTGGTCAAGGAGGGCGATCGGGTAGGCATCCCGTGGCTCTACTCGGCCTGCGGCCACTGCAAACACTGTCTGGGCGGCTGGGAGACCCTGTGCCACGACCAGCAGAACACCGGCTATTCGGTCAACGGCGGGTTTGCGGAATACGCCATCGCCGACCCGAACTATGTCGGCCATCTGCCGGCCAATGTCAGCTTCACCGACATCGCCCCGATCCTGTGCGCCGGGGTGACGGTCTACAAGGGGCTGAAGATGACGGACACCAAGCCGGGCGACTGGGTGGTCATCTCGGGCATCGGCGGCCTGGGCCATGTGGCGGTCCAGTACGCCAAGGCCATGGGGCTGAACGTCGCCGCCGTGGACGTGGACGACGCCAAGCTGGACCTGGCGCGACGGCTGGGCGCGACCGTCACGGTCAACGCCAAGACCTCCAACGATCCCGCCGCCGAGATCAAGGCCCAGACCGACGGCGGCGCCCAGGGCGTGCTGGTCACGGCCGTCTCGCCCAAGGCCTTCGAACAGGCGGTCAATATGACGGCGCGCGGCGCGACCGTGGCCCTGAACGGCCTGCCGCCCGGCGACTTCCCCCTGTCGATCTTCGATATGGTGCTGAACGGGACCACGGTGCGCGGCTCCATCGTCGGCACCCGTCTGGACCTTCAGGAGGCGCTTCAGTTCGCCGCCGACGAGAAGGTCAGGGCCACGGTCTCGGTCGAGCCGCTGGAGAACATCAACAGCATCTTCCAGCGGATGCATCAGGGCCAGATCGAGGGCCGGATCGTCATGACGATCTGAGGCCTGGCGGCGGGCCAGCGACTGTCGTCGGCGTGCCGGTTCGCCGCGCGCGCCGACGAAACTTCACTGGGGAAAAATGAGCGCAATTCTGCGCCGCTTGGCGGCAGATGATTGTTTTCAATGGGGTAATCTTCGCGGCAAGATTGCACTGTGCAACAGAGTGCAGTTCTCGCGGCGACGTGGACTGTGAAAACCCGTCCAACGGCTCAAGCGCTTAGCGATGTCAAAGACCCAGGCCGGATCCTAAAACGGTTTTGAAGGGCGCCGGGTTGATTGTCGAAATCATTTTCAAGTCGCTGATCCGACAAGATATTTTCTACAGAATTAGGCGCGCTGGGTCTCGGCGCGCCTATCCCCCGATCAGGGCCAGCCACTCGTCTTCGGTCAACACCTGGACGCCGTGCTTTTCGGCGTCCTTCAGCTTGGAGCCCGCGCCGGGGCCGGCGACGAGGTAGTCGGTCTTTTTGGAGACGGAGCCCGAGACCTTGGCGCCCAGGCTTTCGGCGCGGGCCTTGGCTTCGTCGCGGGTGAAGTGTTCCAGGGCGCCGGTGAAGACGACTGTCTTTCCCGCGACGGGGGTGTCGGACTTGGGCCGTTCGGCGTCGAGGATTTCGGTCAGCTCGGCCTCGAGCGCGGCGACGACCTGGAGATTGTGCGGCTCGTGGAAGAAGTGAGCCAGGGCCAGGGCGGCGACGGGGCCGACGCCGGTGACGCCGGCGATCTGGTTCAAGATTTCGGACGGGCCTTCCTCGCGCGCCACGCGGGCCAGTTCGACCAGGCCGGACCAGTCCTGAACCATCATCGCCAGCGAGCGGCGGGCGGGTGCGGCCATGCCGGGGAAGGCCTGGCTGATCTTCATGTCCATCGTCGCCTCGGGCCAGGGATCGGCGGCGGGGGGCGCGGCCTCGGCCATCAGGGTCAGGACGCGGGGCGATATGGCGTGGGCGGCGGCCAGGGCGGTCCAGGCGTCGGACGGCGCCCCCGAGGCGGCCTGGAGGCAGGCGGCCTTCAGCGCGGACCAGCTCTCGAAGGCGCGGGCCAGGACGATGGAGGTCTGTTCGCCGATGTCGCGGATGCCCAGGCCGAACAGGAACCGGTCCAGCGAGATGACGCGACGGGCGTCGATGCCGGCCACCAGATTGCGGATGCTGGTCTCGCCATAGCCGTCTTCGCGTTCCAGCTCCTTCAGCCGCGCCGTGTCGCGGGCCAGGCGGAAGATGTCGGCCGGCTCCTTGATCCAGCCGCGCGCGTTGAAGGCGACAAGCTGTTTCTCGCCCAGGCCCTCGATGTCGAAGGCGCGGCGGCCGACGAAATGCTTCAGCCGTTCGACGATTTGGGCGTCGCAGATCAGGCCGCCGGTGCAGCGGCGCTTGACCTCGTCGCCTTCGCGCACGGCTTCCGAGCCGCAGACCGGGCATTTGTCCGGAAAGACATAGCGCTTGGCCTCGGCGGGACGTAACTCGGGAACCACGCCCAGGATCTGGGGGATGACGTCGCCGGCGCGTTGCAGGCGGACGGTGTCGCCGATGCGGACGTCCAGACGTTCGATCTCGTCTTCATTGTGCAGGGTGGCGTTCCGGACCACGACCCCGCCGACGGTGACGGGATGGAGCCGGGCCACGGGGGTCAGGGAGCCGGTGCGGCCAACCTGGATGTCGATGCCTTCCAGCACTGTGGTTGCCTGTTGGGCGGGGAATTTGTGGGCGATGGCCCAGCGGGGGCTGCGGGCGACGAAGCCCAGGCGGCGCTGCCAGTCGATGCGGTCGACCTTGTAGACGACGCCGTCGATGTCATAGCCCAGGGTCGCGCGGTCGCGTTCCAGCTCGCGATAGACGGCGATCAGGCCTTCCGCGCCCTCGACCCGGCGCGAGCGGGCGTTGACGGGGAAGCCCCAGGCCTTGAGCTTTTGCAGGGCCTCCCACTGGGTCTCGGCGAAGTCGCTGGAATGTTCGCCCCAGGCGTAGGCGAAGAAGTTCAGCGGGCGTTTGCCCGTGATCCGGGCGTCCTTCTGGCGCAGGGAGCCTGCGGCAAAATTGCGGGGGTTGGCGTAGGTGCGGCGGCCCTCGGCTTCCGCGGCGGCGTTGAAGGCGGCGAAGGCGTCGTTGGGGGCGTAGACCTCGCCCCGGATCTCGATCCGGTCGGGCCAGTCGTCGCCGGCTAAAGTCTGTTTCACATCCGCGATGGTGTTCAGATTGGCGGTCACGTCCTCGCCCGTGCGCCCGTCGCCGCGCGTGGCGCCGAGGATCAGCCGGCCGTCCACATAGAGAAGGTTGGCGGACAGGCCGTCGATCTTGGGCTCGGCGACGAAGGCGATGGGTTCGTCGGCCGGCAGTTTCAGGAAGCGGGCGACCCGGGCGACGAAGTCGCGCACCTCGCCCTCGTCGAAGGCGTTGTCCAGCGACAGCATGGGCACGCCGTGGCGGACTTCGGCGAACTGGCTGGAGGCGGCGGCGCCGACCTTGTTCGACGGGGAGTCAGGGCGGACCAGATCGGGGAAGGCGGCCTCGACCGCCAGATTGCGCGCGCGCAGGGCGTCGTAGTCGGCGTCGGAAATCTCGGGCGTCGCTTCATTATAGAGGGCGTCGTGGCGGGCCATTTCGGCGGCCAACCACGCCAGTTCGTCGGCCGCAGTTTCGGCGGTCAGGTCTTCGACGGGCGGGAAGGGGGGAATCGCGCTGGACATGTCGCCGTCTCATTACCACGGGCTGACGCCGGACGATCCGCAGGCTAGGCTGAATCATCAATTACGGAGTCGCCCATGTCGCCTGCCGCCGTCCGATCCCTTCTGCTCGGCGGATGCGCCGCCCTGATCCTGGCCGGCTGCGTCGAACCTGTCAGCCCGCCGCCGCCCGCGCCTGTCCCCTCCGCCGAATACGCCCAGCTGATGGAGGACCTGCGGATCCTGTCGGCAGACGACATGGAGGGGCGGGGAACCGGCACGCCGGGCGGAGAGCGGGCTCGGGCCTATGTCGTCGCACGGCTGGAGGCTCTGGGCGTGGCGCCGGCGTCGTTCGGGCGGTTGCAGCCGTTCGAGGCGACCGGCCGTTCGCCGCAGGGGCCCGTCACCTATCGCGGGGTCAATGTGCTGGGCCTGATCCCGGGCACGCGCGTGGGGGACCGCTATATTGTGGTCAGCGCCCATTATGATCATGTCGGCACGCACGACGGCCAGATCTACAACGGCGCCGACGACAACGCCTCGGGCGTGGCCACGATGCTGGAGCTGGCCAAACGGCTGAAGGCCCAGGCGCCGGAGCACAGCGTGCTGCTGGTCGCCTTCGACGGGGAGGAGCGGGGGCTTCTGGGCGCGCGGGAGTTCGTCAAGGCGCCGCCGGTGCCCCTGTCGTCCATCGCCCTGAACCTGAACTTCGACATGACGGCGCGGGCCGAGACCGACGGCCATCTGTGGGTCACGGGAACCTATCAGCATCCGAACCTGCGCCCGATCCTCGAACCCGTGGCGGCGGTCGGCCCCGTCAGCTTCGCCTTCGGTAAGGACACGCCGCAGGATGTGGGCGAGAACAACTGGGTCTCGGCCTCGGACCAAGGCGCCTTCTTCGAGAAGGGCGTGCCCTTCCTCTATATGGGCGTCGACTATCATCCCGATTATCATCGCCCGACCGACGACTATGAGCGGATCCGGCCCGAGGTCTTCACTTCGTCGACCGAACTGGCCATCGCCGGCTTCCGGGCCCTGGACCAGTCTCTGGATCGATGATGCGGCGACTGGTCCTGACCCGGCTTATCGGCACTGTCCTGATCGGGGCGGCCGCTCTGAGCGGCTGCGAGCGGCGGCAGACCCGACCGGAGGCTCCGGCGGCCGGGCCGGCGCGTCCGGCGGAGTTTCGTCATCGGCTGGAGGGAGACATCTCCGGCGACTATCGGCCGGTGACCGAGACGGAAGAGGCTTGGCGGGTCGAGAGCCTGTTCGTCGGCCAGGCCTCGGCCTTCGCGGCCTGGGAAGCCGGGCGGCGGGAGGCCTCGCCCCTGATCCTGACCCTGGCGGGGCCGCAAGGACGCGTGGCCCTGACGCCGCTCGCCTATGAAGTGACGGACGAGCGGCTGAGCCTCCGGAGCGTCGCTCCGGGCGGTCAGGAGGCGCGGCTGGAGGTGCGGATCGACCCCGGCGCCCTGGCCACGGCGCGGCGCAATCTGGGCGACCGGACGCCGGTGATCGTCGGGACCGTCACCGTGGACGGACTACGGCTTCCGGTCAGCCTCGGCTGGTGGAACGGCGACTGATCAGGCCAGGGCCCGCGCCAGCAACCAGGCCCCGCCGGCCACCAAAATCCAGACCAGGACGCCCAGGCCGATCATGACGGCGACCCGCCGCCGTCCGGACCAGCGGGGTTCCGGCGGCGGCTCGACGAGCCGAAGCGGGGGACGGTGCGTAATCTTGGTGTCATCTGCGGCCACTATGCAACCTATGATAGGCTGTCGTGTCGCGTCAACCTCGGCTGAGCCCGGTTGGCATCCGCCAATGTAACTTTGAGTTGCCAAAGCGACAATCTTGAGAAATGTTCCCCGCGGGGGGATCGGATATGACGACGGTCGAGGCCGTGCTGGGCGGCGCCATGGCGGAGACGAGGCCCCGGCGCAAGACGAGGCGCGGCCGGACTCTGATCCTGCGGCTGATCGATGTGACGGCGGCGGGGGCGGCCCTGATCTTCTTCCTGCCGACCCTGATCCTGATCGCCTTAGCGGTGCGGGCCCAGGACGGCGGGTCGGCTCTGTTCCGCCAGCAGAGGATCGGGCAGGGCGGGCGGCCCTTCGCCTGTCTGAAATTCCGCTCCATGGTCCCCGACGCCGAGCGGCGGCTGGCCGATGTGGCGGACCAGGAATGGGCCGAGCGGCGCAAGCTGCGTCAAGATCCGCGGGTGACGCCCCTGGGCCGGTTGCTGCGCTTGTCGAGCCTCGACGAGCTGCCGCAACTGCTCAACGTCCTCGCCGGCGACATGTCTCTGGTCGGGCCGCGACCGATCGTGGCGGAAGAGCGCGCTCTGTATGGTCGTCGGTTCGCCGCCTACTGCCTCATGCGACCCGGGCTGACGGGGTTGTGGCAGGTCTCCGGTCGAAACGATGTGTCCTATCCGCGACGGGTTGCCATGGATGTGTGGCTTTCCCGCAATCTGACCATACGCACTTACCTGCTCCTGCTGGCGCGCACGATTCCCGCGGTTCTAGGCCGAAAAGGGGTCTACTGACGGTGTCGAAATCGATTTGTTAGCGGACAAATGATTGCAAAACAGACGCCAATTGTCCGCAAAACCTCCGCCGAACCTTCATCTTAGAGCGCAAGCGCCGTCACACGGTCTGACTATGACTGAAGTTGGGCAGGAGGGACGATCATGTCATCGCGGCCGGGCATGAGCTCGGTCGTCCCCTGTCATAGCTCTTTGATCAGACACGGTGGACTGACGATGACCGGCCTTCAGCTCAAGACTCTTCTCGTGACGGCGGCCAGCGCCCTCGCGCTCGCCGCCTGCGGCTCGGCCGAGGTGGCCTCGCCCGGCGAAGGCGATTTCGGCAACGGCGGCGGCAGCACGCCGACCACCCCGACCACGCCGACGCCCGGCACCCCCGCCTCGGACTGCCCGACGGGTCTGTCGAACGTCGGCACCATCGCCAACGGCACCCTGCGCGTCTGCCAACTGCCGCAGCAGATCCTGGGCAATCTGACCCTGTCGGTCCGCGCCGGCACCATCTACGCCATCAGCGGCCGCACCGAAGTCGGCACCGACCGCGGCATCGACCCGGCCTCCACCACGGGCACGCAAGGCATTCTGACGATCGAGCCGGGCGTTAAGGTCTTCGCCTCGAGCGGCGGCGACTATCTGCTGGTCAACCGCGGCTCGCAGATCTACGCCGAGGGCACGGCGACCAACCCGGTGATCTTCACCAGCCGTCAGGACATCGAGGGCACGGCCACCGCGACCTCGCAAGGTCAGTGGGGCGGCATCGTGCTCGCCGGCCGCGCGCCTCAGGCCAACTGCCAGCTGACGGCCCCGGTCACCTGCACCGGTCAGGTCGAAGGCACCAGCGCCTTCTACGGCGGCAACACCCCGGCCGACAACTCGGGCCGTCTGCGTTACGTCCAGATCAAGTACTCGGGCTTCGAAATCTCGACCGGCAATGAGCTGCAGGCCCTGACCCTGGCCGGCGTCGGCTCGGGCACGACTCTGGAGTACATCCAGTCGTACAACAGCTCGGACGACGGCATCGAAATCTTCGGCGGCAACGCCAATCTGAAGCACATCGTCATCAACGGCGCCGACGACGACGGTCTGGACACCGACACCGGCTGGCGCGGCGGCGCCCAGTTCGGCATCGTGACCCAGCGGGCCCCGAACTCGACCAGCCGGTCGGCCGGCTTCGAGTTCTCGTCGGCTCCGTCTTCGACGCCTTATGCTTCGCGCTATCTGTCGCAGCCGAAGATCGCCAACTGGACCCTGGTCGGCCGCAACGCCCCGACCGACGCCCACACGGTCATGCACTTCGACACCGGCACCAACCCGACCCTGATCAACATCGTCGCCACCTCGACGACGGGCTCGGTCGCCGGCTGCTTCGACATCGCTGACGCCGACACCCAGACGAGCTTCGACGGGGGCACGACGCCTTCGCTGCGTTCGATCTACATGTCCTG
>Ga0208958_1001286_pt1 | contig 25798 bp, 29 predicted proteins | sample RifOxyB1_FD_184032 | JGI IMG/M metagenome (GOLD analysis project Ga0208958, IMG submission 184032) | Soil microbial communities from Rifle, Colorado - Rifle Oxygen_injection B1 (SPAdes) | ecosystem: Environmental > Terrestrial > Deep subsurface > Rock core/Sediment | place: Rifle, Colorado...
CATGAGTCGCACTCCCGCCTCTAGAATAACGGAATTAATCCAGAGGATAACTCATACCTAGAAAAATTCCGGAATATGTATTTTTTAGATCAATCTGAGCTTCAATTTGTCCCACCAGCTTTTTATATCCTTCAAGTGGAATGTGGCCGTTAATACCTAGGGCTGCATTAACTCTAGTATGATATTTTTTATCATCTGTATTGAGCCCAATTCCCAGAGGCATTGCCAAATAGGGAAATCCTTCTTGTCCCCAAAAGCTAAGACCTTTGGAAACGACCGGAGTTACCCCAAGAATAACAATCGCATCTTTAAATTCACTGGCCCTTTCTACAGAGGTTTTTATGGCAAATTTGGGTTGGTTTTCGTAATCAGGAAAAATTTCAAAATCACTGGCAGCAAAAATTCGAGAGGAGCGATCACCTGCTCCAAGACCGGCCCCCGCTTCAAGGCTAATCATGTCGTCTAATTTTCTAGTAAAGCGCCCTTGAAGTCCGACGCCACTTCCATTACTCATAATGCCAGTGAATTCTGCTGATAATAAATTTTTATCCACGGCGAGTGGGTATGAGGTGTAACCTACTCCGTATGCAAATAGATTACTTGATAAAATTAGTAGTGAAGTAATTGCACCTAGCTTAATAAATTTCATAAAATCTCCGTTATTTGCAATTTCAACTATATATGAGATTTTATCCCTAAAAAATGCTACATGTCAAAAGACTTTATGGGTATTTTTTAAAAAAATTATTACTTTAGTATCTAAAAGTCTTTCCTTGTTGACGTAGATAAACTGAACCATTATAAATATTTAGTCCGACAACGGAACAAACCTTATGGTGGGCGTAGTTCAGTCGGTAGAGCGCCAGATTGTGGTTCTGGTTGTCGTGGGTTCAAGTCCCATCGCCCACCCCATTTAAAAACCTTCTCCCGGAAGGTTTTTTTATTGAAAGTCCAAACCAAAGTAGGATAATCAAATTATGACTCTAAATGATTTATCCCAACAAATCGAAGCAACCAAGGCACATACATTAAAGTCGCTCAAACATTTTGAATTCAGTCTAGGTAAAATTAAAAAAATTCCTGCAGACTTTGATTTAGAAAATCTAGAATTACTGGAAACATATGAATCATTTACTTCCCGCTTCTCACGTTTAAGCGACATCTTTAGTAAAAAACTTTTGCGCTCCCTTGTCTTAAAAGATGACCCTTCATTCAAAGGCGGATTTATGGACATCTTAAATCAAGCGGAAAAACTTGGATTCATATCAGATGCCAGAAAATGGTGGGAAATTCGATCACTACGCAATAAAGAAGCACATGAATATACCGATGAAGATTTGCGCCAATATTTTAACGAGATCAAAAGACAGTCATCTTTTGTCATTCAAGAAGTCTCGACCCTAATAAAAAAAATATGAGATTAATTCCCTCAGAAATCAAAACCATAACCCAAGTACTTACTCAATATTCTACTAACGGTGAAATATACCTTCACGGAAGTCGCATCGATGACAATGCCAAGGGCGGGGATATTGATTTATTCTTTGTTATTTCTGACCAAGATTATGAGAAACTTTATTTAAAAAAATATATAATTGAATCCGATCTTTCTTTAAAACTTAACGAACAAAAAATTGACTTAATTCTTATAAAAAAATCTGAAGAAAAAAACCATTCCTTCTTTATGAATTCGCACAAGTTAAAATTAAGAATGTAATTTCCCACACAAACTTACTAGATTATCTGACTATCATCATTTAACAGTGGGCAAAATACATAAATGCACAAGGACTGACATGAGCAGGAGCAATTGTCGGCGTCAAGTCTCATCATTTGCCCATATCGTCATATTCTCTTGATTCTCACTCCTTCCTTAGAATCTTCAACCAAATATCCCAATTTTAAAATTTCTTTTCTAATTTCATCTGCTCTTGAATAATTTTTATTACACTTTGCAATTCTTCTTTCTTCCACTAACTCAAGAATCACTTCTGGTATTTCGCTTTGAGTATCTTTTTCTAGTGTCTTAAGCAGATCGAGGCCCAAAACTTCATCGAAAAATTTTATCGAAGCAAACTTTGTTGCGGAATTATATGAACTCTCTTTTAAAAAAATAAAAAGATAAGCAAGTGTCTCAGACGAATTCAAATCATTGTTAATGATCGTTCGAATTTTTTCCTCAATTCGAGAGACATGTTCTTCATTTATTTTATATTTACTCGACTCCTCTTTGATTGTTTGTATTTTTGAAAGCAATCCAAGATAGCCCTGAGCTGATCCATCAAGGGCCGCAAAAGAAAAATTAAGTTTACTTCGATAGTGTGAACTAAGGCAGTAAAAACGATAGGCTAATGGTAAATAACCTTTTTTCTTAAGAAGAGAGATCGTTAAAAACTCCCCCTTAGATTTACTCATCTTTCCATCTTTCTCGATGAGAAATTCTGAGTGTATCCAATAACGAACCCACTGTTTTTTACTCAACGGTTCAACCTGAGCAATTTCGTTACTATGATGGACTTTTATGTGATCAACGCCACCGCAATGGAAATCAATTTCTTCGCCGAGATATTTTAGGGCCATGGCACTACATTCAATATGCCACCCAGGAAAACCACTTCCCCAAGGAGAATCCCATTCCATCAGTCGCTTTTTATCTTTGGGAGAAAATTTCCAAAGAGCGAAGTCAGCAATATTTTTTTTGCCATCAGCAAAACTAATTCTCGCACCAGCTTTTAATTCATCTAGATTTTGTCCACCGAGTTTTCCATATTCTTTAAATTTAGAAGTGTCATAGTAAATGCCATCGTTTTCAATTTGGTAAGTAAGACCTATTTCCTCAAGACGTTTGACAAGATCAATCTGCTCTTGAATATGGTCAGTAGCTTTACTCCAAACTGTGGGCTGACTTATATTGAGTTCTTTGAAATCGCGCATAAAAGCATCCGTGTATATTTGAGCAATTTTCCAAATTGTTGTTCCCTCTTTTGCTGCACTCAATTCCATCTTATCGTCACCAGAGTCGTCATCACTCGTAAGATGGCCTACATCTGTTATATTGATCACATGTTTAATTTTAAATCCATTAAATTTCAGAGCACGCACCAAGAGATCTTCATTGATGTATGTTCTCAAATTTCCAATATGTGCGTAATTATAGACAGTAGGTCCGCATGCATAAATTTTGACAAGTTGATCATTAAGAGGAATAAACGGAACTATTTTGCGTTCCATCGTATTATAGAGTTGAAGTTGATTAAACATTATTTTTTCTCCTAAGGAAACAATCTCGTCACATCTCTTGGAAACATTGTGGCCTCTTTAATATTATCAAGGCCAATAATTTTTTGTGTAAGTCTTTCAAGCCCTAAGCCCAATCCGCCGTGAGGTGGTAATCCGTATTTATGGGCATCGGAAAAAAACATAAACTCTTCAACATTCATTCCACGATGTTTCATTTTCTCTACAAGTTCATTGTACTCATGAATACGTTGTCCCCCCGTCGTCACTTCCATTCCTCTAAAGAGTAAATCAAAACTTTCCGTTTCTTCTCTGTTAGTTGGACTTTCCTTAGCATAGAAGGGTCTCTTCACTGTCGGATAATGAGTCACAAAAACAAATTCGGAACCTGTTTTCTTTTTAATATATTCACAAATTTTGACCTCTTCTATTGGCGAGAGGTCAGGTTCTTTTCTTTCATCTATTCCATACTCTTTAAAAACTATTTCTTTTGCCTCAGAAAACTTGAGAACAGGAATTTCATTAATCACGGGTAAAGTTATTTCTAAAAGACCAAGTTCGTATGAACAACGAGATTCAATTGTTCGCACAATTTCTTTTAAAACTTCTTCTTCTATTTTTATGATTTCATAGAAACTTTTAATGGGTCCCATTTCCATATCCATAGAGGTGTACTCGTTAATATGGCGATTGGTATTATGTTTTTCTGCTCGAAAAACAGGCCCAATCTCAAAAACTTTTTGAAAAGCACCACAACAAAACTCTTTATAAAATTGAGGACTCTGAGCAAGAAAAGCCTTTGAGCCAAAATAATTAAGTTCAAAAATATTTGCTCCACCTTCAGCTCCAGCTTTTACAATCTTAGGAGTTCGTATTTCTGTAAATCCATTGTTTTGAAGATAAGACCTAAAACCGATGACAATTGCCTCCTGTATCTTAAATATAGCTTTAATTTTAGGATGCCTCATTGAAAGAGCACGCATATCAAAAAGAACATTGTTACCAACATTTAATTCTTTTTTTGTAATATCAAAAGGAAAAGATTCTGTTGGAGTAGACAAGGCTTCTAAAGATGTCAACTTTAATTCTAAATTATTTGGAAAAATCAGCTTATCTTTGATCTGGGCTTTTTGAAATATACCTGAAAAAGAAATAGCCGATTGTTCTCTCACCTTATCAGAAAGTTCTCCTTCATAAATAGCCTGAATAATTTTTCCGTCGAGAATGATATGCAGAAAAGAAAATCCTTTTAACTTTTTAATGCGATAGATAATTCCCATTGTACTTATTTCTTCATTCTCTTTCATTTTTCCCTCCATAAAACAAAAAAGCCTCGATTATTCGAGGCCCGTGTCTGGTGATTTATTTTTTTAATTTTATGCACACCTAGGCATGACCTCATTTTTAACTAAATCATTACAATCACAATCATGTGAATTGAGAAAAGTAAAAATGGGTGATGTGCTGTACTTGAACATAGGACCAGTATGCCACTAAAAATAAAATTAATCAAGACATGAAATATTTTATATTTGAATAGGATGTCTTCTATGTCGAAGACAGGGGAAGGGATTAAGCCCAACTTACGTTATTTCTGATCAAGATTATGAGAAACTTTATGTAAAAAAATATATAATTGAATCTGATCTTTCTTTAAAACTTAACGAACAAAAAATTGACTTAATTCTTATAAAAAAATCTGAAGAAAAAAACCATTCCTTCTTTATGAATTCGCACAAGTTAAAATTAAGTTTATAATGTTGCTTCACATTGAAGTTCGTCATTTCTGTAGCGAGATTTTTTGCTGCGATCGTTAGTGTCGGAAGAAAATCTGCAAGCGGTCTTTCATGAGGTACAGAAAGTTTATTTTTCATATCAAGGGTTGTATGGCCACCTAACAAAGCCTGATCTCCTTTCGAACGGATGCGAGCAAAGCCAGAATCATCAACCCCTCTTTCATAAATATTTTTTGAAAGCTCTGTTTCAGATTCTGTTAATTTCTGACGGGCCCTTAAACACTCTTGAAGTTCAATATGTTCTTCAAGGATTTCTTGTTTTCGTGTTTGAACAGCAAAGTACGTTTGAGCAAAAGAAAATTCTTCTTTTCTAGAGTCTCCATTTTGGGCAATAAGGTAGCAGGCATAGCGAGTAAGCATCATATCAGCAATTTCTCGTTGAGTGCCAGAACCAATATCGACCATTTTCCTGACGTCAGCAAAATGGTTTTCCACATCTATTCCAGCGTTTTTGCAAGAAAACTTTGCTTTATCAACAACAGTAATAAAATTTCACCATTCTGTATAACCAAGTTGGGCCATTAAATCCCTAGCTTACCAATACTCAACCTTTGAATCATCCATCACGTGCAGGACTGCATTAAACTGAGTCTTTAATTTCATAACTTCATTCTGTTTCATAAACGCCTTCCAAAAAAGTTATCTGAAATTTCTAAGCAACTGAAGAAAACAAATTATGGACCACGACGACGCTCTATTAGACATGAAAATAAATTATGGGCGTTCCTAAATTTAACTCTTTAATTTTATTAATATTAAAATCGGGGTTTTGCAGGAGAAAGGTTCGATATAAAAATCGGTTAGCACCCCCCCATTTTTCCAGCCACTCTTGATAATCAAACTAAGTAAGTTCACTATTTGAAAACAATTTTCTTAATATTGAAATTGAGACGATCAGCAATATTAAGAAGGGAGGGATGACTAAAGATATTTTGTAATACAATGAAAAGTTATTTCGAGAGAGTAATGTCTCTAAATGCATAAGTATAAGGTTGAAATAAATTATCCCAGTAACCGGTATAACAATCAAAAATAAATGCTTGGCGATCTTTTTTCTTTTTAACAAAAGAATAGACGATAGCAATGTAAAAATAAAAAATAAAATTAATATAAGATTGTGCGGGATAATGTAGGGTTGAATAAATTTAATATAGCTTGGTAAAAATTGGTTTGTGGAATTTCCAATTATAATGCGATTGTCAAAGTTAACCGCTTGAGCAAGTATTATTATTTTATATGTTTTTATTGTAAGATTAACTATTGATAACAGACTTAAAAAAATAAAGGTAAACGATAAATAATTTAAAAAATTGGAATTTTTCATAATTAAGCCTTCAAAATGGGGTCACGAACATTGATAATAAAAAATATTTCAGCGATTAATAAGTTTTTTTTGTTTTTGTTAAAAATCAACACTATTCATTAATGTCCTCCACATAAAAAATATCCTGAATGTTTTTTCCAAAATACCGAGCGATCTTAAAAGAGAGTTCTAAAGAGGGATTGTAATTTCCTTTTTCAATGGAAACGATTGTCGCTCGAGTAACGCCAACAGCGTCCGCCAGTTCTTGTTGAGTAATACGCTTCTCTGCTCTACAAACATTTATTTTGCTTTGAATTTTTAACGTACTTGGTAATTTGCCCATTTAAAAATCTCCGATTATCATCTGATGTACAATAAACTATACATTAACCCACAAAATGTCAAGTTTATTATTCTTTTTGTAAATTATATTAACAATAAAGTTAACTATATTTTATTTAGAGATAAAAACTTTATTATATAAGTAATAAAATATTACCCAAAATCAAAATAATGGTATAATTAAGAAGAAATAAGTAATAAAATCTTGCATCTATCCGACAAAAGAATTGCAAGATTGAAAGGAGAAATCGGCCATGAAAGATATTATTGGTCGACGTATCAAGGAAGAACGTACCAGTCAAAAGTTAACTCAGGAAGAGCTTATCACAAAGGCCCAACTAAATTGGGACAGGCAGACTCTTGGACAAATCGAAAAGGGCGAGCGTGAATTAAAGGCCTGGGAACTAGCAAAAATTGCGAAAGTTCTCCACGTCGAACTACCTATTTTTTTCCCAGAAACAGTAACTCCTACCATTACTGCAAAACCGATTGTCCTATGGCGAGAAAAACCAGAAAATCACGAACACCTAGAAACCGAGTTTATCCGCCTCTGCAAAGATTTTAGATTTGTTGAGACTCTCAACTCTGTCGACTCCTCTCGTTTCACTGCCCTTCCAAGAAAGAAAATAGACCTCAATACTTTTTCATATAACGATGCCTACGCTCTTGCTGAAGAAGTGCGTGGTCAGCTTGGTGTTGGAGATTATCCAGCGACATCACTTGTAAAAATTCTTGAGGAGAAATATGGTATCAAATTTTTCTTCAATGAGCTTGGTGGTAACGGCTCTGCTGCGGCCTCTGCTTCAGAATACGGATTATGCATCCTTATTAGCGCTAGTGAACCAGCATGGAGACAGCATTTCAGCATCGCTCACGAATTGTTTCATATTATTACTTGGGATGATGGTTTACTTGCACAAGTCAATTCAGAAGAAAAACTTAGAAAATATAATGAACAACTCGCTGGAGCATTTGCTGCCGGCCTGTTAGTTCCTTCTGAGTCCCTTCAAAGAGAAATTCGTTCTATAGCAAAAGACAATAAACTAAAAGATGCAGGGGTTATTTCAATTGCAAGACAATTTGGCGTCTCCCTTGAAGCACTTTTATGGAGAATGGTGGGAATTAGACTCATTCAACGCTCAGATGTATTGAACGCATTGGATGATAAACAACTTCGCTCACTCGATTATATCAGTCGCTCTGAAGCCCAAGCTCCTTACTATTTAAGTAACCGTTTTGTACGTCTTGCCTATCTTGCATATGAGAACGGTGAAATTAGTCGTGCACGTTTAGCCAAGATGTTGAATCAATCACTATCGGCACTTGCTGATTATTTAAAAAACTTTGGCTTAGCAGAAGTCTCTAATAATGAAATCACGATTAGTAATTCTTGACGCCAACGTCATCATCAGAGCTTTCGCTGGAAACTTTTGGACTTCATTAGTCTCACAGTATGATATTTCTGTGAACTCTTTTGTTCTTCGTAACGAGGTTTATTACTACACTGATGAAAAAGGCCAGAAGGTCAACATTGATCTTGAAAGTGAACTGGCTAACGGAAAAATAAAAGAAATTACTGCTACTACTGACCAAGTTGAAAATCTTATCAACCAAGTAAATCCCAATTTTCTAGACCGTATTGACGACGGCGAGCAAGAGGCACTGGCCCTTTTACTTGCTGGAGATTTTGACAATTTTAAATATTGCACAGGCGATACTCGTGCTATTAAAGCTCTGTCTAGTTTAGGATTGGGAACAATGGGGGTTTCACTAGAGGAACTCCTCACAGCCATTGGGCAAAAAAGGAAGCTCCCTGACCCAAGTTACAGCAAAGATGCATTTGAAAGGAAGAAGGCTGAAGGGTTTCAAGAGCGGGAGATGTTTCTAAAAAAACAGCCGTGTTAATCGCCGGATATTTTTGCTGAATATATACTTCAAGATTAACTCATTTGAGCAGGACTTAGTTGTGAAATTGAACTAGGTACATAGAAACAGCTCGTAGCGTTGTAAAAATATAGTAATATATTAAATTTTTTAATTGTAATATTAAAATTTTTAATTTAAATTGCATAAATATGAAGAAAATTTATTCAAACATCCAATGTCCATCTTGCCAAAAACCATTAAAGCCCAAAAAATTGGGTTGTGATCACTGTGAATTAACTGTCTCGGGGAATTTTGCTTTAAATGAATTTTTTGCATTATCTCCAGAGGAGCTCCACTTTTTAAGGATATTTATCCACTTTGAAGGCAGGATTGGAGACATGGAAAAGGCCCTGGGGGTCAGCTACCCAACCGTAAAGGCTAGTTTAACTAAACTTAAAAAAGCCCTTAATCTTATGGATTTTTCAAACGACTCAAAACTGGCAAGAAATGAGAATGTTGAACATGAAGTAAGAAAAAAGGGAAAAGGTGATTCGAATAACTCATTATTAGATGATTTGGACAAGATGAAACGAGGTGAGATGGACTACCAGGATGTCTTGAAAAAAATCAAACAAAGTAAGGAGTAAACGATGAAAGAAGAAATAGAAAAAATTATTGCTTTAAATAAAGAAGGAACAATTTCAGATGCGCAAATGGCAGAACTAATTTGTGCTTTAAAAGAAGTTAAAAATGAGAAAGAGGAAACTAAACTCGATAATAAGGAGAGTGATTGGGAAAAATCTTTAGAGGAATCGGTAGAGGGTTACGTAAAAGATGCGATTAACCAAGGCCTAAAAGGAATGTTTGGGGCATTTAAAAATACTAAAGTTAAATTTACCCATAATAATGACAATGATAATGAAATTAATTTATCAAAATTTCATCAGCCCACTGGCGAAAATTTTACCTTTGAGGATAATAAAATTCATGTGTCCAATGTTTCTGATATGGAGTTTTATAACTCTGGTTTTAGTGATAACTCAATCCAGGCTTCAAATATTGAAAATTTAATTTTAGATAAGAGCCAGATTACAGATGTATCTTTCAATGGTAGTTCGATGGAGGAGTGGAAGCTTATTGATTCTAATATTACAGACGTAAAAGTAAACGGAAGTAAAATGTCTAAACTAACACTAGAGCAAGCATCAGTTAACGATACCAAATTCAATGCGGATAATATAAGACAATTAAGCTTGTTAAATGGAACAAATTTCTTAGATGCATATTTCAACGCAAGCACACTTACTAACGTAAAATTTGATCATTGTGAATTTTCTGATGTTTATTTTAATAAGGCTCAATTTAATGATTCAGCTTTTGAAAATGTTCATTTTTCCGATTGCAAAATTGAAAACTTTCAAGTTAGTGGTTGTACTATTAAAAATGTTGATTTATCCGATTTTAAAATTAATCACCTAAAACTGATTGATAAAACCATCGATGGTAACGAAGAATTTAATAAGCATTTGAATAATCAGTAATATTTATTAGCCCTCTTGTTCAACCCAACACTGTAGGGATGAAAGAAGAGAGGGGGACGAACGAACAATCTCCCCTCTCATTTTTGACTATCACTCTTGGGAAACTTCTTTCCCCATTCTATAGAACCCATTTTTTTCTGAAATTATTTTCCAACCGTTTTTTTCATAAAACTTCAAGGCCGTTAGATTCTTTGAATGAACGTCAAGTTCAGCATGAGAACATTTATGCTTCTTAAACAAAGTCATAGCGTATTCTTCTAATTGTTTTCCAAAATTCTGGTCCCTAAATTCAGATACAAGATAAATGAAAGAAATAAAACCGATTGCAGGAAAGTCCTTGCGAGGAAAAGCATCCACAAGTCCAACAATTTCTCCCCCAAAAACGGCAAAGACACAAAAGTCGCTACTTCTTTCTTGTCGTCTTTTAATTGCAGAGTAGTACGAGTCCCACTCTTTATCATCAAGAATCATGCCTCCAATAGCTTGGGTATCAGCCAGAAAATTTTTAATAAGATTTTGATCGCTAATATCTTTAATATTAACAGGTCTAAAGGAAAAATTCATTTTGAGTCCCTGTATTCAAGCTTGCAATACAACTTATACAAAGGTTGATATTTTTTTTCCTACCCGTCAAATTATTAATAAAAATATTTCCAATACTACTTGCCTTTAAAGTTTGGATATATCTATAACAAAACGATAACGAACATCACTTTTTACAACTCGTTCATAGGCCATATTCACTTGGTCAGGGGTAATGAGTTCTATATCTGGAGTGATGTTATGTTTAGCGCAGAAATCAAGCATCTCTTGAGTCTCTTTGATAGAGCCAATTACCGAGCCTGCATAACTTCTACGCATCATAATAAGCGGGAAAGGATGTATGGTAAGTGGTTTTTCCGGAGCTCCCACTGAAACAAGCGTTCCATCCAATTTTAGAAGGTTAAAATAACTCTCCATTTTAAGCTCGTGACTAGAAACCGTATTGATAATTAAATCAAATGTGCCCGCATGTTCTTTAAAAGCACTTTCATCTTTGGTCGTTATAAAATGATGAGCACCCATTTTCAAAGCATCTTCACGCTTTCGATCTGAGTGGCTTAACACTGTAACTTCCGCTCCTAGCGCAACTGCAATTTTAACCCCCATGTGACCAAGTCCTCCAAGTCCCATGATACCAACTTTTTTGCCAGGCCCCGCTTTCCAGTGCATAAGAGGAGAATAGAGGGTAATCCCTGCACAAAGCAGTGGAGCTGCCTTATCAAGTGGAACTTGTTTTTGAATTTTTAAAGTATAATTCTCATCCACAACAATTACGTTTGAATAACCACCATAGGTGGGAGTTTTACCATCTCGTTCGTAGCTATTGTAAGTCAGCGTGTTTCCATCCAAACAATACTGATCCAGATTGTCTTTACAATTAGCACACTCGCGACAAGAATCTACAAAGCAACCCACTCCAGCATGATCTCCAGCTTTAAATTTTTTTACTTTTGATCCTGCTGCAACCACCACCCCTGCAATTTCATGTCCAGGCACCATGGGATAAATTCCCCCAGGTCCCCACTCAGAACGAACATTATGAATATCTGAGTGACAAATGCCACAATATTTAATTTCAATCACCACATCGTGCTCTTTTGGTTCTCTTCGTTCAAAAGAAAATGGACCGAGTGGTTCAGTGGAAGAAAATGCAGCTATACCTTTTGCTTTAATCATATAAATCCTTTGTCTTAATTAATATGCAGACTTTTTATAACTTCACTTCTTTTACAGAAAAATTACTCGACTTTAAAAAATATTCTAAAGCCAGTGCTATTAGTACAAAAATAGGCAAAGTTATTACAGTTCTAAGAAGAGAAAACTTCCACCCCAAAAAACTCGTTTCAAAAGTAAGCATTGGAATTTTTAAAGTAGAAAAAGCCCCTAAGTATATAAAAATATTTCTAACACTGGCACCTTTTTTCCAGAGGATAGCCGCCACAGGAAATGCACCGTAGAGCGGCCCAGCTTGAAGCATCGCCAAAAGAATAATCCAAAAACTTCCAATTATTTTGGAATCTTTCCCGATATGTGGTTCAACTACACTACGTGGAAGCCAAAAATCAATTAATCCAATAAGGATAAAGATAAGTGGAAGAAAAATAATCATTTCCACAAAAAAACTTTTAAAATGCATCTGAGCTAAAGCAGCATAGGTATTTCCCATACTTTTAGCAACTATAGTTGAAAGAATAATAACGAAAATAAATATAAATTTAAAATATGCTTTTGATTTTGGCTTCATAATAAAGCTCCCATCAAAAGACCAATTATGATTGCACCTACAAAACTTAAGGAATTTCTAAGCAGCGTAGCCTTAAATCCAAAAAACTTCATCTCTACTGGAAAAGTGACCACCCCTACCATCATAAGAGTAGTTAAAAACACCGCCAGCACATTTAAGGATACTCCAGCATCCTTGAGCATGGCTGCCAGTGGAAATGCAATAAATCCCGGGATAAGGGCCACTGAACCAATCAAAGAAGCTGTAGCTATCGCCCCTATGCCAGATCCTTGGCCAAGATAATCAACGATTATTTGTTCCGGAATAAGACTAAGCACTACTGAAGCTGCCATGATAATTAGAATTAAGTCAGGAAAAATTCCATATAACATTTTCAACCCTTTCAAAACTCCTTTATAGGTTTTTTCTCGGTTGAGGAAAAACGAAATCAAGATTGAAAACGTCGTAAGAAATATTAAAAAGACCATCCCTCAGCTCCCATCCATAAAAAAACTCCACAACGTGACATTGTGAATTCAATCTTTCTATAAATCAAATAAAAAATTAGCATTAGTTCTCCGTTGTTATTATAATCAACTTTCGGAGTTAAATATGCTTTTTAATATTGCTTTAATTGCAACAGTTGCACTTGTTTTTTACGTGTTGTTTGAGTCGATTAAAATTCCCGGTATAATCGGAATGATTTTGGCGGGAGTGGTACTTGGCCCAGCTGGGTTTGATTTTATCTTACCGGACGTTTTGAAATTTTCTACCGACCTTCGCTCAATTGCTCTAATTGTAATTTTGATTCGCGTAAGTTTTAGCATTAAAAGATCTGAAATGAATTTAGTTGGTCCAGTTGCCATCAAAATGGGAATAATTCCGGTGATCATTGAAACTGGTTTTATCGCTATTTTTGCCATCTATTTTTTGCAAATGGATTACTTGATCGCACTTGTTATGGGATTGGTGATTTCATCCGTCTCTCCTGCAATCGTAGTTCCTCATATGATGGATCTAAAAGAAAAAATTAATGGAAGTCAAAAACACATTCCCACTATTTTACTTGCAGGAGCAGCAATCGATAATATATTTGTCATCACCATTTTTAATGCCCTTGTGCAAATGTATTTAAGCCAAGATAAGCATCTTGTAACCATGTTGGTTAAAATCCCCTTGGGCATAGTTCTCGGAATATTACTCGGAATTGCTCTTGGATATTTATTCATCAAGTTTTTTAAAAAGTTTCATGTTCGAGACACCAAGAAGGTCATTGTTTTTCTAGTCATTGCCATTGTCCTTTTAAAAATGGAAACCATTATTCCCATCCCTATTTCCGGTCTAATTGCCATAATGGCAATAGGATTTATTATTTTAGAAAAATATGAAGTTTTGGCCCATCGATTGTCTCAAAAATTTAGCAAAGTCTGGGTTTTAGCAGAGATTATTTTATTTGTGCTAGTCGGTGCCCAATTAGACCTTCATTCTCTGCTTGGCGTGGGGCCTTACGGTCTACTTCTGATTGGACTGGGATTAGTTGGTCGCTCGCTGGGAATTTTCTTATCTTTGCGTGGCCAGCCATTAAACTGTAAGGAAAACATCTTTTGCATGATTTCCTTTGTACCCAAAGCAACAGTTCAAGCGGCACTAGGTGCTATCCCTCTAAGTTTAGGACTTCCACACGGAGATATTATCCTCGCGATCTCAGTCTTAAGTATCATCATTACTGCTCCGCTGGGAGCGCTGGGTATTAAGTGGTCATGTAAACATTTGTTAAAACACTAATTCTAAGTTCTCATTGACATATTATGAGCATATGCCCATAATGACTTATGCGTCCCAAAAAATGTCGCCATACATGTTGTGAAATTAATGCCAGCTATTTTAAGCCCCGTGGTATTCCGATGGATCAATTGAGCGAAGTTATATTAGATTTTGATGAAATTGAAGCCTTAAGACTTGCTCACTTACAGTCCCTCTACCAGGAAGAAGCTGCCACATTTATGAATATCTCAAGACAAACCTTTGGACGCATTATAGATTCGGCCCATAAAAAAATCACAGATGCGATTATTAATGGGAAAGCACTTAGACTTGGAACAAACACTAATCTTAAGGAGAAATAATTTATGAAAATTTGTATTCCTGTAACTGACAACAACGGTATCAACAGCGCAGTAAGCGAACATTTTGGCTCGGCTGCCTTCTTTATGATCATTGATACCGACACCCTAGCCTGTAAACCAATAACCAATACCAACCAACATCACGCTCATGGTATGTGTCAGCCGCTTGCCACGCTTGCCAATGAAAAATTTGATGGAATAGTGGTGGGCGGAATCGGTGCTGGCGCATTAAATAAATTAAAAGCTGCCAATATCAAAGTTTATAAAACCGAGTTTGCTACCATTACCGAAACCGTTAATGCTCTTAAAAATAATATATTAAAAGAAGTCGCTCCCCATATGGCCTGTGGTGGTCACGGACACCATGACCACGACCACGGTTAAAAATATAGCCATCAGACAGTTAATCCGAGATTAATTCTTATATTTTAATTTAAGCGAAGCTTTTTAGATTTCATATAAAAAATTCCGGCTGCTGCCAAACTAGCTATAGCTGATACCAAAATCGTTGTTCTAGCTCCAATCAACTCAGCTGCATTACCTGTGATAAAAGCACCTATGGGCATTCCTCCGAAAAAAGCCAAGGAGTAAATACTCAATACTCTCCCCCTGAGCCTATTATCTACGAGTGCTTGAATCAAGGTATTCAAAGTATTGAAAATGATCATCAAACCAAATCCCACACCCGCTAAGCACAGCAAGCTCATCAACAAATAATTATTAACCGCAAAGAAAAAAAGAAATACCGGAAATAAAAAAATCCCCCAATATAATAATCTATAACGTTTGGAAATATCTCCGAGCGAGGCCATCAATAAAGCACCTCCCAGCGACCCCACTCCCCGGGCGGAGTGAAGATATCCATTGGTGGCAGCATCTCCATGCAATACATTAATGGCCCACGCAGGTAATAGAGTTGTATAAGACATTCCTAGGCAACTTATAACTGCCAATATAATAATCAATAATCTTATAGTCTCATGTTTACAACAATAGGATATACCCACCGCCAATTCTTTAAACAAAGTTTTTTCTCTCGCAGGTGGAACGACACTTGCAATTTTCATGCGAAATAATATAATAATTATTCCCAAAAAAGAGATTCCGTTAACAATAAAACACCAGCTCGCTCCAAAATAAGAGTATAAAATCCCTGCCAGTGAGGGGCCTACTACGGCTGCTAAATTAAACATGGTTGAGTTAAGTGCGATAGCATTACCTAATTCCTTTTTATCAACCAATTCAAACACAAAGGCTTGTCGTGAAGGTACGTCAAAGGCATTCACGATGCCAAGGATCGTTGCTAATGTTAGGATGTGCCAGGGCTTGACTACGTTACAAAAAACTAAAGCAAATAATATAAAAGCTAAAACCATCATGATCGTTTGAGTAATAATGAGCAAATTTCTTCGAGGAAAACGGTCCGCCAATACCCCCCCATATAGCATTAATACAATGGAAGGGAATCCTGATGCCAAACCAATATAGCCAAGATACGCCATAGAATGAGTCAATTCATATAATAAAAAACTTTGAGCAGTTATTTGCACCCAGGTTCCAATCAAAGAAATAATCTGCCCAATAAACCAAAGCCGATAATTGGGATACTTAAGTGCGGCAAAGGTTTTTTGCCAAGAAAATTTTGTAAAGGTATTGGGGATACTTAACATTCATCTACATTTAGCATATTTAACAGTGATTTGCGACTATTTCCCACTATTAACTTGGTGGTATCTAAAGCAATCGAGAGTATGATCATTCACCATGCCTACGGCTTGCATATGCGCATAAACAACTGTTGATCCTAAAAACTTGAAACCTCTTTTTTTAAGATCTTTACTAAAGGCATCTGATTCGAGGGTTGTCGCTGGAATATTTTGGAGAGTTATCCACTTATTAACAATGGGTCGATCTTGGACAAATTGCCAACTATATTTAGCAAAACTACCAAACTCTTTTTGGATTTTTAAAAAAATCTTGGCGTTATTAATGGTGGCTTCAATTTTTAATCTATTACGAATAATACCTGGATTGTTAAGCAAATTTTCTACTTTCTTTTGGGAATAACTAGCAATCTTTTGGGGATCAAAATTACTAAAGGCCTTTCGGTAATTTTCTCTTTTTTTAAGTACAATTGACCAACTCAAACCTGCTTGAGCGCTCTCCAGTACTAAAAATTCAAACAATTTATGATCATCAAATGTGGGAACACCCCACTCTTGATCGTGATATTTAATCATCAAGGGGTCACTGCCCACCCACTGGCATCTATGGTTAAGAGAGTCCACAATAATTCCTCTGTTTGAGTTTTTAAAAAGCCCCGCAACCATTTAATTGCGGGGCTAGAAATTACTTCTTACGGTCGAAAAAATCTGAAATCTGCCTAAAGAAAGTCCCCACGTCTCGTTTTGAAAGACAACAACATTTAACGTCGTTGCAACATTCTTCAGGGTTGGTTTCTTCAACTCTCTTTTCACCACAGCAGCACTTGTCATCATTTTCATCACTCATCGTTTACTCCTTGGTTAAGTTACAATGGCATGAATCTAAAAAGTCTGCCAATTTACGCAAATGAGTTGCCACCTCTTTTGTGTTAATTGAATAAAACACTTCTTTGCCTTCCTTGCGCGCATTAAGTACCCCAGCTTCTTTGAGGATAGAGAGATGGCGAGAAACCACCGACAAATCTAAGTCACAACATGTAGATACTTCGTTGACATTAGATCGTGCTTCTCCCTCATAGGTGCAACCACAAATGCGATTGAAGATAGCCATACGATTGGCGTCCCCAAGCGCTTTAAAAAGCGAAGTGTATTTATCCAAATCAAAGGAAAACTTCTTCTTCATTATGATAGGTTTGCAATTCTATACAAATGTTACAAGTAATATTTGCATTTTCATGCAAATATTTATTTAAAGCAAGTAGCTAGTAGACGTATATTAGACAAAAATATATAACAAGATCATGTTTACATTAACTAAGAAAATAATACTCTTCTTATTCCTAATCTTAGTGGGTACGGGGATATTTATCTTCCTAAATTTGCATACAATTATAGAAACCGTTGTCAAAAAGAACTTACAGCAAAGGGGACTTAATCAACTTAATTTTAAAATTACCGAACTATCTTTTCAACATCTAGTTATCGAAAACCTCACTTGGGATAAATATTGTTTAAATATAAAAAAGATAAATTACAGTTTCTCCATAGGTAACCTGTTAAACCATCAATATGGAAAGTTATTAGCGGAAGATATTAATAGTTGTTATACCCACGAAACTACGCCAAGCAATCAGACCACATCGTCTACGCTCACTCAATTTTTCCCTGTTCTCAAAAACCTCAATTTCGAAAGAATCTACCTCAAAAACCTCAAGAATTCTTTTTATCTTGGTAATACTCAATTGGATATAAGTCTCAATATGGAGTATATATCCCTCCCAAATGCAAAGGAAATCAATCTTCAAGTGGAATTGAAACAAGGTTTAGCGACTTCTCATTTTACGCTTAAAAGTTTTTTTTCTGATCAAACAGAAAAAATGCATATCCCCTATTTAGAAATTGAAGGCCTTGATAAAATGAAGATTATCGCCAACAATCTTCATTTTTCCTCTACAAAAAACAATACTGATTTTATTTTCACTCTAAACTCAGATCAATTATCATTTAATCACTTTTTACTTAAAGATGTTTCAATCAAAAACACCATTATTAATTTACAAAATCATCAGCATCAAGGACAGCTTGAAATCAAACAGTTTGAAGATTTGCATTTAGGTCTTAGAAATTTAAAAATAGAAAGCACTTACTTGCTAAATAACCAGCAGATCTCAGTTGATACCAATATTGTCCCCACCAATAAACTTTTTAAATTAAACCTTTTGGGTAAATACGATTGGGGTAAAAAAAATGGTTTATTTACTCTCTTTATTCCCACAGTCAAAGTTAATGATATAAAAAGCATTGATCATTTTTTTCTCATCAGTCCGCTTTTAAAACTTAATTCTTTGGTTTTTAATATTGATGTCAAAGGTACCATTAGAATAAAAAATAATGTCGCCCGACCACTTTTAGCGCTGAATTTAACAGATCTAGCTATGGTCCAAAATCAAATAAATCTAAAAGGTATACACGCTATACTAAACTTAAGTAACTTTTCACCATTAATAGCTAGTAGTGAAATCCAAGCCCCCATACTTGCTTGGCCAATTCCTATCAGAAATTTTAAAACCAGTTTTTCATTGCACCCAAATATAGTGACCTGCAACTCTTTAACATTTAATCTTTGGGATGGTGAATTTAAATTAGCACCTACCATTTTTAACACCGCTGAAAAATCACTTACTCCTACCGAACTTAGTTTTTCCTCAGTTAACCTAACCCAAGTGTTTACCTATATCGATAAACCCAATCTCAAAGGAACTGGAAAAATTGGAGGAATTCTCCCAATTACGTTTAACAACTTAATGCCAATGATTACCAATGGGCACCTTTTTTCAGAGGGAAACGGAAACTTGCAACTTAGGCTTCAACCTGAAACCAAGCAAGCATTGGTTAATAGTCAGCACATTAATATTCTTACTGATTATTTGGATAATTTAAATTACAACAAAATCAATCTTAATTTGTCGACCAATGAAAAACTTGACATAAAATCTCAAATTAAAATTTCCGGTACCAACCCCGTTTTACAAGATAAATATCAAGGTCGTCCGTTAGATTTTAAGATGACTTTGAATTTTAATCTTGTTAAGATGCTAAGAAGTCAGGGAGCTTCCTTGCAGTTACCTGAAAAAATTGAAAAGCTTTTTTTAAAAGATGGAAATTAAAATGAAACTTATTACAGTCAGTTTGTTCTTTCTTATATTACTTCTTTCATCATGTGCACCAACTGTTAGAGTTGAAGCACCTGACAAACCGATTGAAATTAATCTTAATGTTAATATCGAGCACAATGTTAAAATTCAGATGGATAAACAACTTGATAATTTAATGCAAAACAAGAAAGATATTTTTTAATGTTTAGGAGCTAGGCATGAAAATCACTATATTGGCTTTATTTTTATTTTCTTCGTTTTTACTTTTTGCTTTTGATCTTGAGACTGCTAGGAGTCAAAACAAAGTTTGTGAAGAACCTACCGGCTATTTAAAAACTCTTGATCCTGCTCTTAAGGCAGATGTCGAGGTAATAAACGCCAAAAGAAAGCAAACATACCAAGAAGTTGCAACCACTGCACAACCACCACAAGAACTCACTGTTGCCGCAGCGTTGATGGGCAAAAAATTAGTAGAAAAATACGGTGCCTGCAAATAACCTTATTTGAATCTAAAAGTTAGCACATCGTATTCCCATTGACACTCTAGGTATTAAAAATGATTATGTAGTCACTAAAAATCTTCCAAGGAGAGCATATGACTGAATTTGAAAAAATGATTAATAATTTATTTTCCACTAATCCTTTTTTTAAAGGAGCATCATTTTTCGTAATTTTTCTAGTAGTGATTGCTTTTCTGACTTCCTATTACATTGTAGAGCCAGGCCACCGTGGCGTTATGGTAACCCTGGGTTCAGTTTCAACTGATTTTAAAAACGAAGGATTGGGTTTTAAGCCACCGCTTATTTCCAAAGTGATCCAAATTCCTGTAAAGCAAATTACTCAAAATTTTAATGCCGAATGCTATTCGTCGGACTTGCAACAAATCAACATAACGATCGCCACCCTTTATCGAATTCCTGAAGTTTCCGTGGTAACCCTCTACCGTCAATATGCAGGTAACGCATTTGAAGCCCTAATTGAACCAAGGGTTCAAGAAGCCATCAAAGAAGCAGTGGCTTTAGAAAGCGCTGAAAGTATCGTTACTAAAAGAGAACAAATTAAAACCAAGGCACTTGAAATAGCTAGAAAAAAAATCGGTAACATTTTAATTCTAGAAGATCTGGTAATTAAAAACATCAATTTATCAAAAGAATTGGAAAGTGCTATTGAGCAAAAAATGGTTCAAGAACAAGAAGCAGCTAAGGCTAAATTTACCCAGCAAAAAGCTGAAATTGAAGCCACTACAGCCATTATTAGGGCCAAAGGTGAAGCTGAAGCCATTACCATCAGAGGACGTTCAATACGTGAAAATCCTGCGGTCATTGATCTTCAATTAATCGAAAAATGGAATGGAGTTACTCCTTTGGTAGTCGGAAGTGGAAAAGGTGCCAACATTTTGCTTCCTCTAAAACAGTAAAAAATTGTCAGCCTAAAATTAATTCACTAAGAGTTATTTTAGGCTGAACTTTTCTTTCGTTTTCCAGCAGAAAGCATTTTCATCATTTCAAAAATAACATAAACTATATTTTATAAATAATTCCCCAAAGAAGTTTACATATGAATTGGTTTTTCAAACGATGGTATTATATTGGTATTTTTCTCATACTCGCACTATCATTCTCTTATTACCAGACATCAAAAAACACAATTGCGTTCATTAACGCTTCTATAAAAGGACAAGTTGAAGCTCGCCAATTATTTGAAGCAGGACAAAAAATACGCCAAGGATACTCTCTTTTTCTAGCAGCTATCACCTTACGCGATGACCGTCTTCTAGAACAATCCACTGCCCTTATAGAAAAAGAAATTAAACTTCATACACTACCGAGTGAATTTGAGAAAGTTTTCCAACGAATTAAGTTACTCCAACAGACCAATTTTAATCAAATCACCCAAAAGGAAATTGTCACACTTGCAGATCAGATAGAGACTACTCAATTAACCCTGAAAAAACTTGAAAAAGAAAAATGGGAATTAATTATAAATAATAATTTATCCCTATTAGCAGCCCAAAAGACCAATAATCGCATCTTGAAATACTCATTAATACTCCTAGCAATTTTCATACTTGCTATTTTGATCATCAACATGTTGAAAGAAAAAATCCAAACTCAATATCAAAACACATCTTTACTACAGGAATCCTTATTTAAATCTCTATCTGATTGTGTCATCCATTGCCGACCAAGTGGGGACATTATTTCCATGAACCGAAGTGCCCAAATTATCTTAAAGCAAAAGCCTACCGACCTAACGGGCCTAAAAATTCAGAATTTATTTCCACAACTTTTTGATAAATATGGCATTACTTACACCAAACATAACAACCCCATATTAAATGGACTGCAAGGAACAGAAATTCATAAACAAACAGTTGGATGTTTTATTAACTTAAATTATCTTTGGCTTTCTCTCAATATCCATCCCGTATATGAAAGCGGTCAGAAAAAATTTGAATCAGTGCTTGTCTCCTTTGTAGATTTAACAGAACAAATCAAAGCTATGGATTTAATTTCCGATCAGCAAAAAAGTTTGCAAGAAACGTCGAAGATGTCCTCTTTGGGCGTTATGGCTGCCTGTATTGCACACGAAATTAATAACCCCCTAAGTGTGCTTAAAATTCATGCAGAAATGATTAAACTGAATGTCACATCTGAACAAACGAATAAGGAATTCTTAATTGATTCAGCTAAAAAAATTGACGACACTATTACTAGAATTGGAAAAATTATAAATGGAGTAAAGCTGCACTCTAGGGATACCTCCAATGATCCTCCTGAGCGTTGCAATATTAAAGAAATTGTTGACGACACCCTAGAATTTTCTCATTATAAAATTTTAAAAGAAAATATTAATATCATAACTAAAGAAGTTATGAATTTAGAAATAAACTGTATACCTGCTCAAATTTCCCAAGTGCTAGTCAACTTGATTAAAAACTCCATTGATGCCATAAAAGAGTTAAATGAAAAATGGATAGAGATTGAAATTGATAAAAATGATAAAACCCTTCTTTTAAAATTAACCGATAGTGGGCCGAGAATTTCCCCTGAAATTCAAGCAAAAATGTTTGATCCCTTCTACACTACCAAAAAAGCCGGACAAGGAACAGGATTGGGACTAGCGATTTCCAAAGGAATCATCGAGAAACACCACGGACGACTTTATATAGACAACGAGTGCCCAAACACCCGGTTTGTGTTGGAATTACCTTTATTAATTTCCTAATATAGAAAGACCATTTCGAGTTGCCACAAAAATTTTTTGTTGCAAATTAACAAACACACTTTGAGTTCGCTTATCACCAAGACCTTGAGCTTCATTATAATTTTTAAAACTCTCCCCACCATTTAGTGAAATGGTCAAGCCTTTGTCCGTGGCAACATAAATAACATTGTTATAAACATATACACCATTAACCTTTTGATCACCCAAGCCATCGATTTCGGTTTTATTGGTAAAACTAAGGCCATGATCAGCGGAAATAGATAACCCCTTAGATGTTGCTACGTAAATAGTATCTAAATCATCTACAAAAACTTGCGTCGTCATATTATCCGCCAGACCATCCTGACTATCCTTGTTTATAAAACTGGATCCCCCATCATAAGACCAAGAAAGTCCTTTTTTCGTGGCAGCATAAATAACGCCATCATGGACATATATACCATTTACCTCTTTATCACCTAATCCGTCTGCTTCGTCTTTATTAACAAAGCTTACTCCATTATCATTTGAAATCGACAGACCTTTTTTGGTGGCTACGTATATAATACCTGCCATATCCACCCAAACATCATTTACCTCTTTATCACCAAGACCAACACTGTCGTCGATATTTATAAAGCTATCCCCAGCATCAACTGAAATGGAAAGACCAAATTTATTACAGGCGTAAATGTTATTATAAATATCGACAAATACGCTTGTAACGTTTGCATCACCCATACCGTCACTTTCATTTTTATTTAAAAAACTTAAACCACCATCATATGATATGCTAAGTCCATTGGTTGATGCCGCATAAATGATTCCATAATCATCAACAAATACATCATTTAAAGAATTGCTCCCCAACCCTGCTGCAACAATATTATTAAAAGTTAGTTCGTCTTCAGATGAGCTGCTATTGCTACTATGATAGTTAGGTTGTGGTTCATGTTTCGCATTCAACTTGCTTGTCTTATTTTCCTCACTGACTTTATTAGTATGCGTGACCTCCACCTGATTGACAGCACCATGCAGACCGTTCACTGCGCTCACGTCCTTATAATATATTTGATTTTCTCGAACACTTTGATTTTCTATTACAGGAGAAGGTTTTGATTTTGTTGAAACTTTATCACTTACACGAGGAGCTTCAACACGTTTAATATTAGCGCTAGAAGAAAATTTAGCACTAGAATTAACAGAAGGAATAAAATATGCTTTGCTTGAAGTAGACGAAGAGAAGGTAGCTATCGATCTACTCGGGTAAGAAATTAATCCTGAATCTTTGAAATAGTTTGACAGGGAAGCATCGGTCGAATCAATTTGGCTATTATAATGTTCGCTGGTTAATATGCTTTCTAACTCCGTAATAAGACCAGAATCAGTAGTTGGCATATGGCTGGAAATAAAAACCGTTGAAAAAATTGGAAGAATCACTGTGGCTGTTTTCAATGAAGAGAGGGCCACCGTAACACTGGGAGTGACGATAAGACTTTTTAACCCTTGAATGATATTAAAAATTATTTTCATGGTTGTTCCACCAACGTGCCGCTCATAAACCCAATACTTGATTATATCACTATAACTATAGTCTACCAAAAATTATCGAAGTTATTTTAAATAACTAACTAAGCAGAATAATTGCACACAAATTATAGGTAGTTATTTGTAATTGTAATGAGTTGAAAATCAATAAAATAAATTTGTATATAAAATGCCAAGTTTATAAACAAAAGGTCATGAATAACTACTTTTTGAGGCAAATTATTCAAATAATGAACTAACGCCCTTTCACCTCTCCAAATTCTATAAACTAAAACTTTGCAAATCTCCCTCCCCTTTTGATTAAACAGCCCGGTAATTTTTTTATATCCATGTCGACCTTAGATTGGAGATAAGTTTTTTTCAACAAAGATTGGAGTTGTACTTAACTTGATAAGCGATGCATCTGAAATGCTAACGTTGCCTTGGTAATCAGTAACAATAAATGATCCTGTTAAAGGCAGGTGGCACACTGCCTGATCACACCACAGTATCCAAACATTCTTATTATTGACAAAAAATTTATACTGTCCTTCCGCAATTTTTTGAATACTACCGAACTTATCGATTTTAGATATTAAAGTTTTTAAAGCATAGTATGCTTCTTTTTTTACATTAGCACCTTTATCTATTGATTGATCTTGGCAAATATCTGCAGTGCTAACTGAAGAACATAACCCGTTATAGACAAGTCCTGTAAAATCAAAAAAACCATCTACTTTCCCTGCAAATTTATACCATTCAATTAACTGGGCCCAAAAAATATAGTCCGCGCCAGCATAAAAAGTTCTCGTAAACATTTTTATTAATTCAGCTGCTTGGAATTCTTCCGTATGTTCTAAAAGATTGGCACCAATTGGTTGACCTGAATAAGTGGCCATTTCAGTGACAAAAATTGGTTTAGAAATATTTTTTCCTTTTAGATGTTGAACAAACGAAGTGAATATTCCGAGGTGCGAATTAATATCTCCGAAAAGGTGAAAATCATAGCTATCAACAAAACTATCTCCATCTGCAACCATTGAAACTAAGTATGGTAAATTAGGTATCGTACTTCCCATCATAACCTTACAATTACTACAGGTTTGTTTTATCTTTTCATAGGAGAATTTCAACAGAGCAATATAGTTTGCGACATTTTCAAAACGACCTTGCTGTCCAACTTCATTATGAATCTGCCAATATTCTACATCATTTTTATATAGCGAAACTAGTGAGGTAAGCCAGCTACCGTAACCAGATTTGTTGTTATCAAAAATAGTTTCATCAATTCCAACTGTTGCTACAATTTTTAAGTTTGCAGATTTAGCTGCGATTATTCGTTCATTAGCGTACAGTGTGACCATGGGTGAGGAAGAAGCAGTATATATTAAGGTGATTTCTCTTGACCAACCGACATTCAAATCTAAAACATGCTTTTGCGATTCATTAATTAGATTTAAATTTATTGATTCGCTTTGGTCCCATTTGGCAAAAAGAGTATTTAATTGTTGACCGTGGGCAGACAAAAAGCCAAAACGTGAGATTGGGTTGTCCATTATTACTGGCAGAACTATTTCACACAGACCGCTTTTAAGTTCATATCCGCTATTGCATTTTGTTACGGCACATGTTCCGTAAGGAGTCCAAGTTTTATCTGCGCAGACTCGTGATTGCTCTCCTTCTCCGTTAGCAATCGAGCAAGATTGTGATTTACTTTGTCCTTTTGTACATTTTTTATTAGGTGGAGTATCAAGAGGTAAGCAACTTG
>Ga0208958_1001287_pt1 | contig 25798 bp, 23 predicted proteins | sample RifOxyB1_FD_184032 | JGI IMG/M metagenome (GOLD analysis project Ga0208958, IMG submission 184032) | Soil microbial communities from Rifle, Colorado - Rifle Oxygen_injection B1 (SPAdes) | ecosystem: Environmental > Terrestrial > Deep subsurface > Rock core/Sediment | place: Rifle, Colorado...
TCAGTTTGAAATGTGATAATACCCCATTGAAACTTTCAAAAAGCGAAATAGTTTTTCTTTGTATTAGGTCAAGCTTGTCCAAATCTTCTCGTTCAAGCATGAAAACATCGTCCAAAATAGCGTAATTTAGAGATTCTGAAAGATTCTTAAGCTGTTTTGCAAAAATCACCGGCAGATCTCCTTATATAGTTCTATTGAGTATTTTATTAACTGCGATAGAAACTTGCTTATTTGAAACTTATCAGAACTTAAAATGTTGAAACAGCGTATAATTATTTCGTCAAAGTGACGATTTCCAAGCTTTCTTTGTTCTAATGCATACATCAGTATTTCAAATTTATCAGTGAAATCTACAATTAGTCCTTCTATACTGTTATCCTTTGCTGTTTTGAATAACATTATGTAATAATCTGCTAATTCTTGTGTCTGTCTATCAAATACAATATCCTTAAAAAGTTCTTCATCTGCTATTCTACATCTTACTCTTTCAAGTTCTTCACCCAATGCTTTGTTTTCAGTATGAGTTGTGAAAATTATATCTCCTGTAATTCTTTCTTCGTTATCATGCAATAAAAGTTTTCGTATCAATAGTTCTTTATTTATTTGTATTCCTTCAGTAGCAGAAATCATATCTCCGATAAACATGCCATACAGAGTAATGTAAAAACTATGTTCTGCTACTGAATTTGTTCCTATTTTTGGAGTTTTGTCATATCGATCAATATGACTAAGAGCGCGTTGATTTAAAAGAAACTTCACAAAATTGCAATCCAATAGCAGCATTTTAATGTGCTCCAAAAAATAGAAATTTGATTTTATGTTAATTTAGATCTTTCTTATCTTCTGCTAATTCAGGCACAACTACTGGTGCTTCTTGTATTTCTTTAGTTCTTACTGGACGAGGATACTTTTCACTGTTTTCAGCATTTTTCTTTTCTATGATTTCGCGTAACTTGTTGATATTTTTATCTGAAAGTTTTTTCTCATCTGGTTTTTGCATACTTTGTAAGACAGCATCACGACCTTTTTTAAAGCCGTTATCTTCTAACCCGCTTTTAATCCATTTATCTATGAGTTCGCTAAGCAATGTTGCTTCTTCTTCAAGAATTGGTATAACACCCATAACTCTACGATGTAAAACATCATGACGCAAAATAGAATGTCCGTTCAAGGGTTCTAAGTTTTCATAAACAGCAAATCCAAAAGATTCACCTTTTTCATTAGATATTGTAATCAGTTCGTATGAGAATGGAGGAAAATTGTGAGGATTGTTTTTTTCATTTGTCATGATTGCTTCTCCTTTTCATTTAATAAAAGTGTTTCCGACTCTCTTATTATAAAGATCGTGGGGTTCAGATGCATCTTGTGTCTGATAACCGCACTTGCTACATATATTTATGGTTGCATCATAGAAAAATTTATTACATGACGGATTTGTACAAATTTTTCCAACGATTTTAGACAAAGAACCAATCTTTATCTCTTCCATCTGCTGCACCTCTTTTTCTGTTGCGTTTCCATACTACCGTGACTGATAACCCGGTCACGTTTAAATAACACGGCAGCCAGTACCCCGACAATCTTACTTTCGTTTTTTGTACCGTAAACACCTATAGTAATACCCTGATTTACCATTTCAGAAACATCAACAAAAGGAACATTACCGTTGTGAGTACCACCAAACCAAACAACTTCTACATTACCTGATGGATCTTCTAGCGTCATAAACGCCATAAATCTTCCATTACGATCTTTAAAGGCGCGTAATCTACTAACTGTGCCTAGCACACCTGTCTTTGCACCTTCCTTTACATTATGAAAATTCTTTGCGTCTTTATAACCGATAAGTTCTTCTTTGAATTTCAGCTTTATTTCTTCCAATTCATTAGAAAGAGTAAATCCATAGATATTAGTTTTTATTTTATCTATTTCAAGATCCATATCACGATATTCTTGCGGTATTTCTTCATTCTTTTTACGATAATTGGAATAATAGTATTCTAACAATTTAGATTCAGATTGTTTTTCTATTTTGTTGAAACAACCACTTGCTATTAAAAGACTACACACCTTAGATGTAAGCCTTTTACCGCTCATTTTTGTTATAAAATCGTCAAAATCTGAATATGGCTGCGATTCTTCTATGAATTTACAAATCTTTTCTCCTATACCCTTAATGGCCTTGAAACCCCATCTGATTGAATTATCTTCTATTCTAAAATTATATCCGCTTTTATTTATATCTAACAATTCAAAAGTGAATCCTCTTGTAATACATTCTTTTCGTAAATCTATTAGTTCTTCTTGATCATCTTTTATCATCATCATTGCGGCGTAGAATTCAAAAGGATAGTGGCACTTTAGCCACTGGGTCTTATATCCCAAAATTCCATACGCTGCCGAATGACTGTTGGCTGAAACTACTCCATTACTTAAAATATAATTATGAAATCTACTATTCATCCGTAAATTATAAGTTTGCTCTTCACCTATCTTTTTAACCGATAAGATGCTTAATTCTTTCATATTTCCTCGTAAGAAAATAATTATTTTCTTTGTTTTTATATATTTTTCTAGCTATTCTTGAAACATCTTTAGGATTGATCCATTCTACATTTGAATACGTATTTCTATTTATCGGAATTGAATAAGTAATCTTTTGTTTGTTATTTGTATATAAAAACATAGATAATTGTGCCATTAAATAATGACTGCCAGTGAATTTAATACCTATATTTTTTCCATTAGAATGAGTAAATATACATCCGTCTCCATCTAATATGCCTCTAATCATATCATACATATAATGATCGTCGATTATTGGTAATATTGTTCGTAAGCTTTTTCTTTGAACAACTCCAAATTTTCTTAAATCTTCTACTATTTTTCGTGAATAAGCACAAATTCTATACATATTGCTTGAATTTTTAAATCTTTGTAAATTTTCTCGATCAATAAATAATATTTTTTCTTGTGAATTCCATTCTTTTTTTATCATTTCTATTATATATTTATCTTTTTCTTGTAATTGTATTCCTATGCAATTTTTATTTTCATTTACCCATCCATCTGTAATCATCAAACCTAAAACATAAGCTTTTCTTGGATTATCAATATTGGAAAAATAATTATGGTCCACCTTATTATAATCAGAAAAATCCCTACATTTAATTCCATATTTCTGTAAAGTGTCATAAACTGTTTTCTTTGTTTTAAATTTGTTATTTAATTCTTTTAATATTTTGGGTGCTGATAATCCATCGATGTATAATTCAATTATTCTTTTTTCATCATCAACGGTAATAATTTTGTTACTTGGAGGCATTAAGATACTCCAATAATAGTAAATTTATGTTTGATAACATCAGATAATGTATGAAATTTTTTATCGTTACATAGAAATTTATGATTCATGGTGCATTTAATCTTTGATTTATTTGATAATTCAATCTCATATACTTCCTGTATTCCTGTATCTATTATTTCTTCACAAATATCCTCAAATATCTGATTGTTTTCAGTATCAAGAGCTAAAATTTTTATATTTTTATTTTTTTTCAATTCTTTAATCGAGATATCACTATTCAGAGTTTTGATTTTTGTATCTTCAGTGATACATCGATTGAAGCCATAGCCCGAGAACCCTTCATAATTGTGCCACATCTTTAGGGCAAGCTCTTCAGAAATATTATTTTTACTCTTTGCTCCTTCTATAAATCTGGTTTTGAATTTTTGCATTAACTTTGGGTCTTTCTTTTTCATGACAGTTCTGATTTCATCAGCTTCTGCCATTGTCAAGCCGCCAATCAAATGCATCGCCTGCATGATTTGTTCTTGGTATACTGGCAGCCCATAGGTAACTTCCATAATCTTTTCTTCAAGGTGATGATCGTAGTTCCAATGTACCCCCTTGTGATATGGCTTATTATCGCCTAGCTCATTTTTCTTTTTACCATTCTTACGATAGCAGTATTCAAGATGGGCATTTATAGATATTGGGCCTGGACGATATAATGCATTCGCTGAAATTAAATCCTCAATATTATCTGCTTTCATGTTTGAAAGTAATTCAGCCATTCCTTTTGAGTTGAATTGAAAGATTCCAGTAACATCCTTTTTTCTAAATAAGCGATAAACTTCTGGATCATCTTCCCTTATTGTGTTCAAATCAATGATATCGTTGTGTCGTTCTTTGACAAGTTTCAAAATAAGTTCGATATGATCTAGCGTTGCAAGTCCCAGAATATCAAGCTTTAAAATTCCCGCAATTTCTGAATGCTTGTCTTTCCATTGACTTACGATCTCCCTCTCATCTTTCTTGCCGCCACTGGCAATTGTTCTAAGAGGTATAAAATTTATCAATGGCTCTGGCGATATTAACATACCAGCAGCATGTTTTCCCACTGATTTCATACGACCGTTGATCGGTCGAACAAGTCGGTCAATCCAATCCTTATTTGTATTGTAAAATGTAGCAAATTCTTCGTTGTTAGCAATAGCTTCGTCTAAAGTCATGTCAGATGGAAGTTTTCGTGTGATATTGTTCACAGTCTCAAAATCGAAACCTTTTACTCTAGCTACATCCTTAAGAGTTGATTTCAAAAAAAGTTTCTGTATTGTTCCAATGCTGCAAACATTATCTTTTCCATATTTTTGGACGACATATTCTTTGATAAGCTCGCGTTTTTCAGCAGAGAAATCCATATCAATATCTGGTAATACGTCACCAGCTGCTTTCTTTTGACGAATTTTACCTGTTGGTTTATCAGCAATACCAAGAATATAGGCAACTTGACTATTGCAAGTATTCTGTAATTTGCGACCTAATTTTAGAATTTCAAAAAAATAAGGTGTTAAATTTTGATCTTCTATGAGGGCAAGTTCAACTTCTAGTGCTGCGCTTTCTTCTTTTGAAAGATCAAAATTCTGTTTGTTTTTTTTAACCTTTTCAACGAGAGTTTCAAAATTCATCATGTTTCATTCTTTGTTTTTCTGATTTTAACTACACAGTTTATATCAAGTTTTTTGGAAAGGTATTCAAACATAGATTTTGATTGTTCAGCGCAACCTTTTTGGATTTTTTTCCAATTATTCGGATGTAACAATGTTGCAACGAGCTTTTTATCGGTGCTATTCGGTTCTGCAAATAATTTTGTTAGTAGTCTTGGATATTTTTTAGAACTATCCCATAGTTCATTTTCAACCACGATATACAAATTCCATGGATCTTTCTTTCCACCATACATTAGGCAGACATAAAATTCGTTTTGTTTTAAGATACAATTCAATTTTTTGCTCCATACAATATCTGCTGTTTTTTCTTCAATTTTTATTGGATTTTTACTTGAATTTGTTGGTTTTGGAGTATTTTTGAATTCCTTTTTACGTCTATCAATCTTTGTCGGTAGTTCAATAAGTACCTGTGCATTGTGTATTATTTCTTTTCGGCTAAAAAACAAAGGTGGAAAAGAATAACCAATGATTTTTTGACGTTTAAGACCGCAATCTTCGAGACTCTGGTTAAAAATGCTATTTTTTATGTTTGAATGATATGTCTGACCGCCTTTTTCTTCTTCATGTATGCGAAATGCTTTAATAATGATAATTGTGTCTGCAAATTTTGATAGATATTTTACCAATTTGTCTGGAAAAGGATGATATTCTAGAGAATATGAGCAAATAATTGCATCATAATGTGTTCCTTCTATTAATTTATCTACCAAAGTAGCTGATGATTTATGTTTCTTAATTCTAAATAAAGTAAAATCTTTGCAAAACTGATTTATGTCGTAACCAGTGGCTTTTATGCCATTTTCTTCGTAAGAAAGCAGATCACTTCCACTTCCAAAACCAAAATCAAGAATATTTTTTATTTTATTGTCGTTGCATACTTGAATTATCTTTTGTGTCGCTATTTTTTTAGGCACTTCATAGTTTCTGAATAATGATTCGTGAAAAGATTCAACAGAATTACGATAAAATTCTCTATATGCTGTTATTTTTGATTTATCATCTGAAAATTCTTGATTTTCAAGATGTTTTGAAAATTTTTGACTTAGATTTTTACAAGCATTGAGAAAATTTTCTCTTTCTTCTTTATTATTGTATGAAGTAATGTCGATTTTATCTGAATGCTTGTATTTTTCAATAAATTCTAAAAAATCGCCGAGTGTTTGTTTATGAAATGTTTGAATGTAACTCAGATCCATCTTTTTCAACCATGTTCAGATTAGCACTGCACTTATTTGCTAAGCACCTACTAAGAAAATTTGGGTCTATTTTTGTTTTAAGACAAATCTCTATGATTTTTAGCGAATCATCAGGTAGTTCATTTGCTTTTAGTTCTTTTTTAACCAATTTATTTATTGGAAAAGCTGGAAGATTTAAATAATCTCGAACAAAAGTCCATAGAATATGCGCTTCTTTAACTTCACCGAATAAATTGAAAAAATCTTCTACAGGATCTTTAAAAAAATATTTTTCGTTAAGATATCTATAGCAGCGTTGTCTAAAAGTAGTATTTAAAGATTTAAGATTTTTGTTCAAATTGAATAGAAGCTCATTTTGCCAGATCAATGGATAAATTTTTTCAATTTTCGTTAAAAGTGAAATGTCTGAAACATTTTGTTTATTGAACCATAACAAAATTGATTCTTGCGTGGTGTTTCTTCGTTGTTGATTCCAAGGTCCAGCGCCGATACAAGCTAAAATAGCATTATTGCAATCGTGAGGAAGCCAGGTTGGCATTTTATGAAAATGCTTAACTTCTTCGAAAAGTTTAATTAAATTCTTTTCTTGTCTCTGTCTGCTTTCAATGTTCAATGTTTTCGCCAAAATCAAATTTGCTTGAACAATTTTGGTACTCTTCTTCTGCCATATCAAGATGAAAATATCTATTGTTGGGATATTCTTTAAAGTTACATAAAAACTCTCCGTATTTACGAACAGCCGATATGCGCGATGGGTTTAGGAACCTCTCAAACAAAAGGTTATAGCGTATTGGGTCAGTTTTAGTAATACCCATGAGCATTGCACATAAACAGCCTGCAACGCTTCCTCTGGCATCACCAACTGCTATATTTTGATCATTTGCATAGCAAATAATATCTTGAATGATCAGGAAGTAATCCCAAAAGTCTGCTTTATCTATAACAGATTTTTCATATTTTATTCTTTTTAAATATGTTGCGTATTCTTCTTCAGATAATTCTCTGTTATTAATCTTTTTGAAATTTTCTTTAAAATTCTTCCACCCAACAGCGATAATTTTTGTAACAAGTTTATTACGATCAAAACCAACCTCATAATATTTATGTGATTGAATATCGAATTTTGGAAGATGATATTGTCCTAGAGGTATATCAACACGAGAACATTTATCTGCGGCTTCTTTTGTATTTCTTATATATCGTATAAATTCTTGTTTGGTAATGTAGTCATGCCATTTTGATCTAGCTTCTTCTAATTCTACAACGGTTTTTAACCAAGCATTACATACTGGATATTCAAATTTTGGTGTTTCTATTTTTATCATTGTTTCTTGTACTTCAAGATCACTCTTGTTGATAAAATGCACATCGTTCGTTAATACAATCTTAATATTCAATTCTTTTGCTAGAGCAATCATTCTCTTATTGCATATTGCTTGCTTGTGAATTGTTTTTATTGTTCCATCTTTTTCTCTTTCCTGAAATGGCTCCATGAATTGTATTTCAAGATAAAAATCTTCACCGAATATTTTCTTCATCAATAATGCTTCTTTGCGAGCTTCTTCTCTAGCTTCAGATGTATTTTCAAACAATAATGAAGGAATTCTACCCGCAACACAAGCAGATGTTGCTATCACATTTCCATCAGAGCAATATTTTTTTAAGATTTTTGCATCAATTCTTGGTTTATAATAAAAGCCATCAATGAAAGCCAGGCTAGAAACTTTAAATAGATTTTTCAAGCCAGTGTAATTTTTAGCTAAAAGAATTAGATGATATGAATTACTTTTTTCTTTGTCTTTAATAGACATATCTACATCATAATATGCTTCAATTCCAAATATTGGTTTAACATCTGCGTATTTCGGATCAAGACTTGCCAAATACATATCCATCACACCGGCCATGTTTCCATGATCTGTAAGTGCTATGGACTTGAATCCACGTTTCAAAGCTGCTTCTAAATAATTTTCAGGATTTGGAACACCGTCTAGATTACTTCTATCAGAATGAATATGTAAATGAACAAAGTCTTTATTGCCTATTGCCATGGATTAATTCCTTTATCGGTCCAAGTTTTCCGCCATTTATCTGTGCAAAAATGACCCTTTTATCAAACTTATGTATGCTTATGCTTGCTTTAAATTCATAAAGAATTTTTTCAAGACCTTTCGCAAAGCCAATTCTTCTATTTATATCGGTTTCTGATTTGATTTCAGCACCATATCTTTCGATCATTTCAGCTCGATCTAGTTTTATATCTATCACTAAGTCTGGTAAAAATAGATTCTTTTCTAATCCTTTCCTCAATAGCCTGTAGCACAAACATCCTTCAAGAATTACTTTGTTAGTTTTATTTTCTTTAAGATGCGCAACACAGTCATCAAGCATTCTATACATGCCTTCTTCGTAACTGTATTCTCTGTAATTTTCATCTGCTATCAGTTTATGTTCTGTAGTGTGTTCAATAAGATGCTTCGCAAGCGTTGTTTTGCCAGATTTAGGGTAACCTATAATGACTACCCTTTTATACTCTTTCAAGGCTTCTACAAGTTCTTCGATACGTTCTACAATCATGTTGCACTCAACTTTTAAAATTCAAGGTTACACGCATTGCCAGAACACGCTAGTTCAGCTTTGCGATCAGTTGTGTCTTCCTTTTCATAAAACACTATTTTAGAAAAATCCAACTTACACAAATCTTTGATACGTTTATTATACTCTTCTTCGGATATTTCTTCTTCAGGAAGCAATTCATAATAAGAATCATCTTTAGGAAAAAATGCTAGACCGTTTATAATAGACCAATTATTCAAAACCCAATTACCAACTTTGAACCATTCATCTCTTCCTACATATACTGATATTGATTGATTGTGTTCTACATAGTTCTCCATCATCATCTTCCAATGTTCTAGCTGCTTAATAGCATCAACATCTTTTTGATATATTGAATTAGGTGGAGATTTTACTGGAAATTCCATAACCGCAACTGTCGGATTGAATCTATCTTCTCCGGTATTTGGATGCCAGGGAACACCTTGATCTTTCAGCATTCTAAATAATGGGTCAGATACGGAAATCCTATATCTACGAACATAAAATGGCGCTTTTCTAGCGTGGGCTCCGCTACTGCAATTAGCTAATTGTGAGAGGTTACCACTTGGTTTACCCGTTGTGATAGCAGCAGATTGAGATATACCTAATCTTTCTGAGTATTTTTTATTCTCTTCAATTATTATTCCTTTTAAATTTCTAAGAAATTCTTGGTCTCTAGCTATATTACAATCCCACTGACCAGTGATGGATACTCCAAGAAGTCTTTCTTCTTCGCAATTTTTCTTCCAAATTGCTGATAAATATGGAAAATATGTTAAAGTTGATTGGTATGTTCCAAGTAGAGTTGCTATCTTGGCTTTTTCTATCATTACTTCACTTGTGTCATCGTGTCTTGCGACAATTTCTGTTAAATTGCAGAGGCTCGCATTTCTTAAAACCACCTCCCCGCAATTTTGTGTATTGATAAAGGTCCATTTTTGCAATCCATTTTGTGTTTTATCTTCAAATCCTCCGATAAAATAATTATGAAATTCATCGACTGTTCCATTATAGACATCTTCATATCCACAAAATTCCAATTTTACGAATTTGTGGTTATACATTGAGGCTGCTTCTTTTAAATCTGAATATGATTTGAATGGAGCTGCTGGTCTGCAAATATTAGCACTGATGTTTTTATTTAAACATTCTTTTACCCATTCTGTTTTCATTGGTTCTTTATTGAGTATATTTTTTAATTCATTGTAAATTTTAATTTGTGATATTTTTGTGTATTCTTTTTTCTTATCAAAGTATTCTTTCAATCCTAATTTTACTTTATTTCCAATATCTGTATATTTTTTAGAAATATTGCAACAATTATTTGAACAATATTTTGCTTTTTTGTTTTTTGTTTCAAACTCAACATCACAATGACAACATTTTTTAGTAAAAATTTTCATTCCATTAACTATATGTCCGTTATTTTTTAATAATGTTTTGATTATTCTCATATCTAATTCACAATTTTTATCTAATTTAGCAATTTTACACGCAATTATTGACATATTTTTAATTGATTTTAAATCGTTAGATCGCATAGAGCTGAATGATGATGGTAAATTTCGTTCATTAGCAAATTCACTCCATTCATTTGTGGAAAATCTTCTGCCTAATTTTTTAACCAATTTAACAGCAAATTCTAACAATTTTTCGTTAGTTACTCCACAATATCTTGGATTTTTATCTTTTGATAAAGAATTAGACAATTTATCTTTATATATATTCCATTTTTCTTTACTCCAAGTTTTTTGAGCTATTCTCATTGGATTTTTTTCACCAATCATTTCAATTCCATGTAATTTATCATGTTCTTTTTTAGTCATGATGAATAAATTTTCAGGTATATTGTTCTGAGGATTATTATCTTTGTGATGAACTACTAATCCATTAACAATTTCTTTTTTATAATAAAATTCAGCAATATGAACATGCTCGGCTCTATCTTTTTTGTTCTTATTGCTTGTCCAAATATAATTTCTTCCCCTTGACTCTTCTTTATGCAATTCTTTTAAAGAATATTCATGTCTTGTGATAATATTAAAAGAATCTCCCATTTTTAGATCTTTTGTTTTAACTATATTACCATTGCTTAATTTAAATTTATGATCTTCTGTGGTTTTAACAAAACTACCATCATCCAACCAAATTTTATAAACTGGAGCTCTTTTTTTAGTTAATCTTGGATTACGCATTTCTCTTACTGTGATTTTTCCTTCTGAATTTAGACAAAATACAGGAATATCTTTTTTTAATTCTGCTAATTCTTTAATACTCACTAGTCCTCTTCCATCAGCTACATATATTTTTGTATCTCCTGAGATACATGGATTTACACCGAGTTCTTGTGGTCCAAATTTCTTTCTACGCTCTGGCATGTTTTTATTTGCATTGGTTCTATCAAAAATGCCTCTCTCTCCTACTCCAAATTTTGAAAGATTCAACCATTCTTCCATAAATTCAACATCATCTGGTCTACCGTGATATACTGCTGTATTATTGGCCAGAAATCTTTGAGGATTTTCTTTTTCAAAATCTCCTGATTTGCAATATCTCATGCGAAGGTCATCCAAATCAGATAGACTTATGAGTGCTGATCTTCTAACACCACCGACAACCACTATTTGACCAAGTTTGCACATTATATCGTGCAAATCTATTGTAACAAGTCTTCGTTTTTGTTTTGATAAAATTTTAGTACGAGTAAAATTAAGTAGATCTTTTAATGGAGCTGGTCCACTAGCTCTACCTCCAAATGTGCTTAATCTAGTACCTTGTGGACGAATATAATTATAATTAAATTCTACATCTTCTCCATTATACCAAGCGTTAATTCCAAATTTCAAAGCATCAGCCCAGCCTTTTTTGCTGTCTCCTATGACATGCTTATTCAAAACACCAGATTGTGGTTTAATAATTGGAAGCTTATGCATGTGCTCCATTTCAACACTGAACCCAAATCCAGTTCCACACATTAAAACATATAATGCTTCTGAAAATATGTCTAAATTATCAATTGCAGCATAAGAACAATTATAAGCACACACATTGTCGTATCTAGCTGCATCTCCTGCAAATTGCATAAGCCTCATGGATGGCATTGCTTTCATTTCAAGAATATATTGTCTGCATTTCATGTATTCAATAGAAGAAAGTCTTGAATTGAGTGTTTCATGCATAAAATCTATATATCTATCGACCGTTTCTACCCAAGTTTCTCTGCGCATTTCATCCTTTATCCATTTAGAATATGTTCTAAGATGGACAAGTTCTGACATTTGTGTTGTAAAATACACTTTGCTTTCTGCATATAATTTACGAATACGTTTACTGGCTTTTTCATCAACTAAATCTCTTTGTTCATTCCTTTTTTGTCTATATCTGATATAAAGCTTTGCTGTTTCTTTCAATCCTGATTCAATTAGACAGTCTTCAACAATGTCTTGGACTTCTTCCACACAAGGTATTTTATAACTATATTGAGAGCATATACTGTCGTAAACATTTCTTGCAATTTCACCTATTTTTTCTTCGTTTGCTATTTCTCCTGAGCTTGTTACAGCTTTATGAACTACATCTATAACCTTGCTGATATTGAATTCTACTATTTCACCATCACGTTTACGAATCTTGCTTACTGTTGCATCTATCATAATTTTCTCCAATTTAGTAGTTTTAGCTGTTTAAAAAATCAAGTGTTTTAAAATCACCATGTTTAATAAGAAAGTTCTTTATATCTTCTAAATCAATGATGCTTTCGACTGGTATATTTCCTGGTCGTACTTGAACAATTTTAGGCTCAGATCTATTTGCTACTGTGATAATTGCTTCTGGTTTTTTACCAAAATTCTTTTCTATTTCAATTATAGCTTGAGTTTTTGTTGAAGAATCTGTTAATACATCATCAATTATTATAATAGCGTCATCGTGTGTTGGAGTTTTTCCAACATACATTCCAAGATCTCCATGCTTTTTTTCTTCTTTTCTTGAGAATAGATAATGAAACTTGGTTTTTTTCAAATTCGTGCTGTGCTTTGATACTAAATGCATTGCCATTGTTGTTGCAACAGCCAATGGAATTCCTTTATATGGAGGTCCATAAAAGAAGACATTTTTGCAGTCTTCAAAATATTTTTGAGCAAGCAAGCCTAGCGAATAGCCCAATGAAGAAATATATTCATCTTTGTTTAAGTGACAAATTTCTATAAAAAATTTTGAAGTTTTTCCAGATTTTAATGTAAATGTTCCCAACTTAAAACTTCCAGAATCTATAAGAGTAATGATGAGACTCTCTTTAAATGAATTGTAATTATAAAACATACTATTTTATTCTCCAGTAATTGTTGAAATCTGATAGGTCTTTTCGCAGTATTCACATTTATATAAACCTGTCTCTATTCTTGTAAATCTGGTCGTGATTTTTTCTACATTGGTAACGCATTTTGGATTCAAACATCTAACAATACCAATTATTTTTTCTGTAAAATCCAATTTAAATTTTTTAACTACTTCATAATTATCTATTTTTTTAACTGACAGATTACCACACATTACTGCTATATGCTGTAAGGCAATTTCTGGTAATTCGATGTCACCACTAATTTTTACAAGATCTTTTCTTCCAATTTTTGAACTTTCATAGTTTATTCCAATGCTTATTTCACTTGTATCAAGATTGAAAAATTTTTTAATGATTTCAACAACCATTATTCCTTTACCTGTCTTTATATGATCTATTACAATTCCTTGCTTTATTTTACGAATATATAATGTATCCATTATTCTTCTCCAAGAATTTTGTGAATAATTGCCTGTCGTACAAAAACTCCATTACGAACTTGATTAAAATATTCTGCATGATCTGTTTTGTCTACGCATGTTGATATTTCATTAACTCTTGGAAGTGGATGCAATACTTTTAAGCCTGGTTTGAGCATATCAGCAGTGATTCTATAAACATTTTTTACTTTTTCGTATTCAGTCTGATCTGGAAATCTTTCTTGTTGTATGCGAGTTACATAGATAATATCACAATCATTTATGTGCTTTATCGAAGAAGTTTCTCGTAATATAACTCCATCTTTTCTGTATCTATCAACAAAACTTTGATCAAGACATAGTTCTTGTGGTGAAATTAAGATAAATGTTTTTTCGTTCATGTTTATAAGAGCAGGAATTAAAGAATGCACAGTTCTAGAATACTTAAGATCACCAACAAATCCTATTGTGTGTCCTCCAAATGCATTTATGCTTCCAAATATATTTTTTAACGTATACAAATCTAGAAGTGTTTGAGAAGGATGCTGATTTGCCCCGTCACCTGCATTGATGATAGGTACACTTGAGACCTCAGAAGCTACTCTGGCTGCTCCTTCTATGCTATGCCGCATGACAATAATGTCACAATAATTAGCCACTGTACGAATGGTATCTGAAATTGTTTCTCCCTTTGACACTGAAGAAACTTTTGAATCTGAAAAACCTATTATACTACCACCAGAACGAATCATTGCGCTTTCAAAACTCAATCTAGTTCTTGTGCTTGGTTCATAAAAAAGGGTAGCTAATATTTTATCGCAAGCGTAGTTAAATACTTGTCTTATTATTTTATTTTCAAAATCTTCAGATAATTTTAAGATACTAATTATATCATCAATAGAAACTTCATCCATTGACAGTAGATGTTTCAACATTTTTCCATGACTCCATTATGCTTTTTATTTCAGCAGCAGGATCCTCTGCTGTTATGATGCGTCTACCTATGATGACATTTAGTTCATCCATCATAGAAAATTTATGCACATCGCCACCTTGATTACAGTAGCCTGGCGCATAGAATTTTGCGCCAGGACCAAAATCAACTGCTTGCAGTATCCTATTAACCAATCCTGGTTTAGTCAATGGAATTATAAAAGATGTTACACCATTATTTACTGCATTTAGATAAATATTTATAACAGAATCAAAAGATATATAACCAAGACCACCAAAGTCAGAATCTTTCAAAAAAGAATCATGCGTCATTAATCCCCCAACCATTGGCTCAACATTGTGTTTGTGCAATTCTTCAATCCAATAAATCATTGTAAAAGCACCAGTAAAAGGAAAAAGAATTGCAGCATCCACGCCAGATTTACGCATAATTTGTGCAAACGGTAGAGCAGTATGAGGTACGTCAGTTCCTCCCTTTTGATGATCGTATATAATTGGCTTGTCTGTATACTTTCTGATTGATTTTACTACTTGTGGAAGTCCCCAATTCAATGCCGTAAAACCGACTTTATATGCGACAACTTCTTCCAAATCTTTAGTTTTATCTATGAATTTCATCATCGCAAATAAATCCATGAAATCTAATGCTGGAACAATTGTGAATTTACGCATTTTAATCACCTATTTCTGAGATTTTTTTGTAGAATGTGCGTATCTTATTGTTTGTCATAATATCATTTACAGAAATTTTTCTTGATAGACTTATATTTTCAAGAGTTCTACATCTGCTAAGAGCAACATACACTTGCCCTGGAGCAAATGCACCTCTTCCAAGATCTATATTGATTGCATCTATGGTTTTTCCTTGGCTTTTGTGTATGGTAATAGCCCATGCATGAATTAGAGGAATTTGCACATACGAACCTGAAACTTGTTTAATAATCTTGTTTTGCATTGCATCAAATGCATATTCATACGTCTGCCATTTATCAAATTCCACTGTATATATATTATTGTCTGATGCTTTTCGTACCATGACATAATTATCATTCATTTCTGTAACAAAACCGATAGTTCCATTTACCCATCTTCCATAATAATCGTTTTTAACAAACATAACTTGCGCCCCAATTTTGAGACGCAGCATCAAAGGAACTGGTAGTCTGTCCTCTTTTGCATCAAATTTTCCTTCAATTAATCCTAAATATGTTTTTTCAACACCTTCTAAGTTTTCTAATTCGATATTGTTTATTTCTTCAGCTCTTGCATTAGTGGTGGTTAAGTTTGTTACTGCGTTTTCAATTTCTTTATCGTAGCAAGAATCGTTAATCTTTCTTATAGTTTGAACTATGTTTTTTGATAAACGAACATCACTCAATAGATCGATAAATTCATCATCTTTTTGTCTGTATACTTTTTGCAATTCTATATAGTCCATCTTGCTGTTTCTAAGCGAAAATGAATTAAAAAAGTATTGTCCTTCATATCCTAATTGCTCAAAAGCATCTAATTCTTTACTATTTACTACTGGTGGAAGTTGAAAAAGATCCCCAATCATTAGAACTTTTACTCCACCGAATGGCAACTTATTACCTCGATTTAGCTGTAATGACCAATCAATTCCATCTAAAACATCTGCTCGAACCATAGATACTTCATCTATGATCAAAATTTGTAAATTTCTAAGCAGATAATTTTTCACAGAAGATAAACCAGTTATGTCTTCTTTTGTAATTAGTCTTGGTGGAAGTCCAAATGTTTTATGAATGGTGCTACCACCGATATTTATAGCGGCTACACCAGTAGGTGCCACAACCATCATCTTGTGTTTTAATGTATTCATTAGATAATAAATGAGTGTCGTCTTGCCAGTTCCGGCTCTTCCACTAATAAAAACTGGATTACTGTCTTTGTTTATTAAATCTATGACTTTTTTATAGTCTTCAGTGATTTCAATTTCTGATAGATTGATACTATCTATTACATTTTTGTTTATGTTTAAAGAAGAATTTTGTGTAATTGTTGAAGATACTTTTTCTATGGTGTGTTGATCTTGAATGGTCTTTAGACTTGTGAATGGACCATTTGAGAAAAAGTCTTCCAAATTATTATTTTTTACATCATTATCCATTTTGCACCATCCTTGTGAGTTCTTCTTCGCTGATAATTTTTACGCCATACTTCTGAGCTTTTTGCAATTTACTGCCTGGATCATCTCCAAGCACCAAGAAGTCTAAATCTTTACCAACGCCCTTCAACGTACCACCATTGACTTCAATCATTTCTTGAAAGTGTTTACGTGATTTCGAGAGTGTTCCTGTAATGCAGAAGCTCTTACCAAAAAGTTTACCTTCTGTGTTTTTTATTGGTTGAATAAAATTAGGTTGAAACTCGCTTCTAAAATCATAGATATTACCAGCTTGCCGTTTAATTCCATCAGCAAAGCTTTCTGATATCTCCTGTCCAATGCCGTCAATTCCATCTAACATTTCTGCTTCAAATCTGTGGACTATTTCAAACAATTCAGTTAATGAAAATTTCTCTAAAATTAATTTTGCGATATTTTTTCCAACCTTAGCTATTCCCAAGGCAGCTATGAATTTTACAGGATCAATGTTATGTCTTGTGTTCTCAATATTTTCGACAATCTTCTGACTTAATGTTTCCTTGAAACCTTCCGCTTTCATCAAATCTTCTTCGTTCAATCGATAAATATCTACCCAGGTATCAATTAATTTAAGTTCCATTAATAATTGCAGTCTTTTTTCGCTAAGATCTTCAATTTCCATTATCTTTGCGAAATGCGTTAGATTTTGAAGTTTCTTTCCGCCACAATCAAAATTATTGCATTTAAGAATGAATGTATTCGATGGTTTCTTTATTTTTACTTCTCCGCTACATTCAGGACATCTATTTGGAAGACCATATTCCACTGCCATTGTATTATTTATCAAACTTCCTTCTTTAAGTGGTCTTTCTGTATGATTATTTATTTTTTCTACTTTTACAATTTTTGGAATAACATCTCCTGCGCGTTCAATAGTTATTGTATCTCCCACTTGTGGAAATAATTGATGATATATTTCTAGATTGTGTAATGTGACACGACGAATAGTATATCCATTGATGTCTACTGGTTCAACTATTCCTACTGGAGTAATAACTCCAGACCTACCAACTTGCCATTCTGTACAAATATATTTCGTTTTTGCTACCGGGTTCTCGAATTTGATAGCAATAGCCCACCTTGGATGGTGACTCGTGTCGCCTAGTTCTTTTCTTATGCCTGTTTCTACAATTTTCAATACGAGCCCGTCTATCGGATAGCCCTTGTATGATCTCTTTTCATTATATTTTTTGTAGTATTCATTGAAGAATTTTCTTATGTTATTTTCATTTAGCAATGTTTCTATCGTAAATTTCTTTGAGAATCTATTGTGTGGAACAAATTCAATGTAGGTTCCAATAATATCATTAAGATTCTTGCTTTTTAATACTCCTAGGGCATTTCGATAGTTTTTGTATTTTTTAGAAAGATATTCATTAAATTCGTTTTTATTAATACAAATTTCACCAGTAGTCGTTTTTTCAATTGGATTTGATACATCAGAAAGTCTTATTAATTTCTCATCTATTCTTGTATGGATGAAGGGCATTCTATCACTGATATTTTCTCCTACAACACCATCTCCTCTTGTAACTAAAAACGCTTTATTTTCTGTTTTAACATATTTCCCAGCAATTCCGTCAAACTTCATTTGCAAAACTATTTCTTTTGATCCTGCATTTCGCATATCCTTGAGCCATTTTACGATTTCTTCCTTTGCGTATGCTTTTTGCAAAGAAAGCATTGGATTCTTGTGTTTAATTTTTTTACCTAACTTTGCTGGAAGTATCTTATGTAGAACTGGACTTTTAGAATTCAAAGTCTTTAATTCACGGGTGAGATTATCAAAATCTTCATCACTGATTATTGGATTATTTTCAACAAAATATGCGATATTGTGTTTTGTTATTTCTTCTTCTAGCTCATTGATTCGATCAATAATATCCATGGCGATCTCTACGATAATTGCAATTTTTGGTATGTTTGCGATGGGAAAATATATTTTTCAAAAAATGGAAGATAAAATCTCATTGAGCATCTTCGCATTGTTCTCTATATTCGCATGACTTACAATTTCCATCGCATACTACTTCGACTTCTTCTACTTCTTCATCCTGCTCTTCTACCTGCTGCTCCGGCTCAGACTCTTCTTCTTCTGGTTCTTCTTCTGGCTCAGGTTCTGGTTCTACCTTTTTCTTTGTGTTCTTTTTATTATCTTTTTTGGTGACTGGCTTTTCTTCTTCAATTTGTTCTTCTTCAATTATTATTCTTTTATCAACATCTTCTTCATCGGTAACTTCTACCGTACTTTCAGATTCAGATTCAACTGCTTCATCAATGCTATCATCATCACTTAGATCTACATCTCCTACATCAATATCATCTTCGTCTTCGTTATCATCTTTTTCTTTACGGTTTTTCTTTATTTTTTTGTTTTTGTCTTTAATATTTCTGCTTCTTTTTGTATTCTTAGACAAATCTGATTCTTCTTCATCTTCTTTATCATCATCGGTATCTATTTCAAATATTTCTTCATCTCCTGGATCATCAATACTACTATTATACATTGCGGGTTCATCATTGTTTAAGAGTTTAATCTTACCTTGTTTCTTATTATAAGTCAGATCACTTTCTGTAAATTCTTTTTCTTGATAAAACTTTGGTACATAATCTTCATCAGTGAGTTCTACCGTCAATGGTCTTTCGTAACCAAAATTGGCAATATAATCGCACCACTCTTCTGAATTATCCTTTAGATGTTCTCTAAACAATATTCGCATCATGTCATAGAATTTGGTAACAAACATCATTGTTTCAAGGTGCGAATTATCATCTTTTGTGCCAAGATATTTTGGAAATTCAATTGCTTTAAACAATAAACCAAATTCTTTTACAGATATTAAGAAGTTTATTGCCACTTCCAACAATTCGTTTTCAAATTCGTCATTGAATGACGATGGATTATATTCAAAAGACAATGTCATTTTTATTTCTTGACCTATACTGAGGTCATCAACTACCTTATTGGCCATCTCAGTCTCTAAAATTCCTTGCTGTATCGTATGAGAAAGATTGTTACTTGCATCTAAGAACTTTATTTTGTCATTCAATGTTAAATCAAATTGATGTTTACTATCTGCTATTGAGAATTTCATTTCTGGTGCTTTTGCTATTTTGAAAAGACACCACATTACGAACAGAGTTGGATTTATATTGGTCTCTTCAAATTTTTCTTTTTGTAAAACAAGATTCCTAGGATAACAATCATAAGGGTAAAAATTAACAGGTTCTACCTTTGTGCCAAAGGCCACAGCAAAATGAACCAAAAAATCAGCTATTCTAGATTTAGTCGAAGAGCTTATATATAGTTCACCAGTTGAAGGTATCATTGCTACGTCTATGAGATTCGTATCTGGTGTTTGGTTGCGCATCATGTTTTTCGCAAGATCAAGTTTCATATCTTGCTTAATATCTCGCGGAACACGGGTTCTTTCGTGATCTTCCTTCCATTTTCTACATTGTTTACGAAAAATTTGCTTGAGTATCTTTTTATTTATCTTTTTTGTATCTCTACGTACTGAAAAGAAAATAATCCTACGGTCTTCCCCGCGCAATTTCATTTTTACGATTGTTGATTTATCACCCATGGAAAATTTTTCAGATACATCATCGAAAATAGAAAACCCGCTAGCCTTTTCAGATAGTTCTTCAGCAAAACCATTGAATTTTGCCGCGTTAAGTCTGGCAATAATTTCTGAACTAGACATTCCTATCAGAACATTATTGAATTCGTCATCAAGAATAAGCATCTTCGTAATGTCGCATCGTTTTGATTTGAGACCCATTGTTAAAACTCCATAAAAATCTTATTATAATAGTTCCAAAAAGTATATTTATGAGATTTTTAGAAAAGTATCAAGGTTGGATTAATCCGCAACAGTATCTAATTTCTGAATTTTCATTCGTGAATCTTCTCGCAAAAGCACATTTTGTTGGATCACATTTATTATTTTCTTGTATCTTTGCTTTGATTGCTATGTTAGATCCAACCATTTCAACCAAACCGCGATTCGATATAATGAACATAACAGTTTCTGATTGAGAACGATTCAAGGCTAAATCAACAGGACTTGAATTCTGCTTTGGAATCAGCACTTGTGTAATTTGAAATTGAACATGCGGACAAATTTTTTGTATCTGTTCTGTCAAAGGCAAAAAGATCGAATCGTTCACAACACCTCCAGGCCAAATGTCTTTCCTACTCTTTCGACAGATTCTACCCCTTGCTTCTCTTTAACAAGTTCTAGAATCTGATTTGTTTTTTCCTTGAGACATGCCCGTATGAAATCGCGGTGAAGCTTATCGACGTTTCTAAGCACGTAAGATGCCGTAGAAACATACCAATCAAGCTTGGTTAATGCGTTTAGATTGCTTGCAATAAGATTCAGTATCGGTTCTGCTTCATTCTTTTTTAATTCTGCGTTTTTGTATTCTGTAAAAAATCTTGCAGCTTTTAACACATTGCGAATATTTTCAAAGAAATCTGGACGATCCTCAAAATTTCGAGATTCTTTGTAACTAATGTCATATTCCTTTTTGTATTTGAAATTGTCGTGCTCTCTGTATATTTCAGCTAGCTTTTCTTTTACGATCTCGCTGCCGATACCGCCATGAGTTAGAAAAGATTGTTCTGGAAGACAATTGTAGATGTCGATATATCTTCCATTTTTTATGAAATCTAGAATTTTCTCAGCTCTTTCATACATTTTTTCGTAGATATGCAAACTATCTGCGATATGAAAATAATTCCCCAAAGGAATGTTGAGACAGTTAGCCATGAAGAGCTGCATAGTTGTAAAGATAAAAACATTAACCGAACTAAATCCCCAAATTATGTCGTTACTTCGCATAAAGACTGTCAAATCTAGCTTTCCATCACGCACTAGGAAGTGTAAAATATTTGTGCAAGGGTAATCCTTGCTGCCAGCCATAAGGGCATCTTTGTTGGGGTTCCAAAGCCCTATAATGGCCTGTCTCGTGGTTAGGTCTTGCGTTAATTTGCTCAGGCAATACGAAAACTGGTTGTGACGAATTATCTGTCCTTCAGATGAGTTATTTTTCACAAATTCGTGATTATCTTTATTCCAAATGCAAGCTTCTTCCACAAATTTACGAAATTCGTGAAAATCTAGTTTGTTATACGGCATTGCCAGAATATTATTCATGGCCGATCGTTCGATCTTCTTTGCGAACATAATCGGTCCGTAGGCTCTTCTCCAAGTTATATCGTCGTCAGAAAATGACATGGCATTTGGAAGATAATATGCAAGAAAATCCATGTCATTGCGACCGCCCAATAGCCAGGCTAATTCTGCAATTTGTGCAAACGGATTATTATTGCGATGTTTTAGAGTGACAAGATTATTTTTTGGATTTTCCAGTTTTATAACTGCTGGATGAAGTTCTCGGTTTTTCAGATTCCTAGCAGATATTTCCGGTTGCCGCATTGCTGCTTGCAACGTCTCAATCACGATTGCGTTTATGGATTTTTGCGATGTTGAAAACAAAACCATGTACCGTGAAAAATCGCACTGTGAGCATAATAGCCGCAAGGATGGAAAATTGCAAGTAATTTTTGCTGCTTCAAAAAATGCGATTTATATATTGCTTTTTAATTCTAGTATGCTATAATTTTTTTTACGGAAAATTGCACTATTACGAGCTGGGGTGCAAACCCTGGCTCGTTTTGTTTTGTTAATCTTCCAAAAGCGAATATTGGCAGGCAGACCGACCGCTAATTCGAGATTATGTTTTCTTTTTCAAGAGAAAAATTAAAACTAATTCTCTTCCTTCCTGACTCCTCTCTCTTTTCCTTCTCTTCTCTGATTCTCTAATCCGTCGGTCTCGACGAAAATCCACAGCGAGCCCCCGAAGGGGCGAGCGGAGGATTTTCTAGAGCCGACAAAAAGAGAAAAAAAATTTATTTTTTTTCTCCATTGCGAAAAATCTTTATTTTTCGCTCTAAATCATACGGGTATATGTATAATATATATATTATACTATACTCGTATGTTATTTAGGGGGGTTGTAGGGGGGGCCAAAATCGCAAAAAATGGCAAAAACCGGGTACTTTTTTGGAGAAAATTTCCGTAAAACATCGTGATTTTTTTGAAAGAATTACATTTTTATCTCCAAAAATCCCGACATTTTTAGATGGGGTCATTTTTGTGCCATTTTACCTGAAAATCGGTACTTTTGTCTCCAAAATTATCGGTAAAACCGAGACTTTTGACTTCGAAAATACTCTTTTTTCAAAAAAACAAAAATTAAGGGTCTGAGGATGTGTTTTTTGGAAGATGAAAAACCAGGCTAAAAAGTATCTCTTGATCTTCCAAAAAATCTAGATTTAGATTCTTATTTTTTGAAGCTATTTTGCTATTTAAAAGAAGAGATTTATCTTCCAAAATATAAACTTGTAGATAAATATGTAAGATCTAGATTTTATCTATTTTGGAACATAAAGAATCTGTTTTTATGTTCGAGAATCTTTCAAAGATCTGGATTATGAAGATAGGCGCACATATTCGTTGAATTTTATATATGTGGAAAAAATATAAGTTCTTTTTTATCTCTAAATTTTGGATTTTGGAAGAGAAAATTTTCTAGATCGTTTATCTTCCAAAAAAGCATGAATTGAGATTTTGACCATGGAGGGGGAACTACAAGAAAATTAATTTTGTCACCATAATGAATCCAATGGCTTATCCCACGGGTTTCTAATCTTCAAGGTGCCTTTAATGAGTTCTTTATAGGTTGGTAAAACCTTTTTTGGCTTTCTTTTTTTCTTTTTTTGCAGAAATTCATAGTGTCCACGAACAAAAACTATAAAAAATCCACATTTTCCAGTAGAAAGTGTTAGTGGACAGTTATCGTAGTCCTTAAATCCCAGATTTGTAAGTTTTTCTATTAGTTCTGTGTTCCAAATCTGCCCTTTTCCATGTAGCTTCCAGCACCCTTTATACTTTCCCTTTTTGCGTAGCTGCACACGGGCAAAAATTCCGTATGATTCTAGAAAATTTCGTAAATCCATGTTTTCTTTATTTATTCTTGGCATGGTTGCATCATTTCTTCATGACCGCGAACAAACACACTGAACATTCCTCCATTTCCTGACCATTCGGTAAAAGGTCTATTTTGAAAGTTTCTAAAACCAAGTTCTGTAAGTTTTACTATTAGTTCTTTAGTCCATTTTTGGTCTTTTCCATATAAGCTCCAGCATCCTTTCATTGAGCCAGTCGTGATTAACTTAACCTTCGTTGTGATTATTCCATTCTTTTTCAAAAACTCCGTCATGTTCTTGTTTTGTGGTAGCATTTGAAAAACCTCCTAGCTTTAATTTTAATGTCTGCAATGCCAACTTTCAACTGCTTAAATCACATAGCTTCTCCTATTTTAATAATTATCTATTCATGCTCAGATTTTGAGCTATTCTTTGTGAGTTTCGTTTAGAGAAAATAATCAGGCAAATTGACCATCAAGGGCTAGGCGTATTTCTTTGAGCGTGGAAGCAATTTCTACGGCTGTCTTTGTTTGGTTCATATACATGGCAAAGCGGGGGTATGCATACAGTCGTTCTATAGCTTCTTCAACGCTTATGTAGCTAGTTGCATCAAGGTCTATTACAATAGAACCCTGGTGCTCTAATTCTGATTTTATCATTTGCATATTAGCAGATAATGCTGTGAAGTATTGTCGTTCGTAAGTATCTTCTCCTGGTCTTCCACGTTTTCCTATGTATTCAAGGGCTTTTTCTACTGGGCAGTTTAGATACAATACAAAATTAGGATTTGTGCGAACCATACTCATAATTAAATCACGGATACCAAGATAGTTTCGATAGTCAAGTTCGGTCATCCTACCCATTTGCACCAGGGTTTTAGCAAACTTGAGGTCTCCAGCAAGTAAGGAATCTAAAACAACCGGGGTTGGTGCATCAGCCCCAAGTAAGTGACGATTTGCTTCTATCATCATTCTAGTGCGTACCTTGAGCATCCAAACTTGCATACCAAAGCTATATTTCTCCATATCATTCAAAAACGGTTGTAAATACGGGTTGAATTCTTTATCTGCTCGGCCCGCTGGTTCATAAAAGACTTTTGCATTCAATAATTGTCCAAGTTTTTCAGCTAATGTTGATTTTCCAACTCCAGGAATTCCAGCAATGCCAATGGAAAACATAGCTTTCTCCAAAATTAAAAGTCATAGTACAACAATGTATCAAAGATTAGAAAATCCAATTGACATTACAACATGAAGTGTTGTAATGTCAATTGGATAGTTCAAAGGAGTATTAAACTATAAAATGATGCTTGTCGAAAGACATATTGTCAAGAAAAACAAGCAGATAGATGAGTTATGCTTTTTATCAAAAAACCTCTATAATTATTGTAACTATTTGCTTAGACAAGAGTTTTTCAAGAATAAAACATTACCTAAAGAATATAATCTTACAAAACAATTAGCTAGTGAAAATCAATCTGATTACAGAGCATTACCTTCACAATCTTCACAGCAGGTTGTAAAACTTCTCTTTAAAAACTGGAAAAGTTATTTCAAGCTTTTACAGAGTTTTAAGAAAAACCCTAATAAATTCAATGGTAAACCTAGATTACCAAATTACAAACATAAAGTTAAAGGTAGAAATATCGTTGTATTTACAGATCAACAATGTAAATTGAAAGATGGTTTTATTTATTTTCCAAAGAAAGTTCTCAAACCTCAGAAAACGAATGTAAACAATCTTAAACAAGTAAGATTAGTACCTCAATGTGGATGTTATGTTATTGAAATTATTTATGAAAAGGAGATTAAGCATGTCACCTTGAATAAAAACAAATACTTAGGTATTGATTTAGGGATAAATAATCTTGTAACAATGTCAGATAATTCTGGTTGCACGCAACCAATTATTATCAATGGCAAGATTGTTAAATCCATAAATCAGTTTTACAACAAGAAAAAAGCAGAGTTACAAGCAGTTTTATCTGGTAATCAAAAGAATTCAAGAAGAATACAACATTTAACTTTTACAAGAAACTGTAAAATCAATGACTTATTACATAAAACTTCAAGATTTGTAGTTGATTATTGTGTAAAGCACAGAATTGCTAAT
>Ga0208958_1001290_pt1 | contig 25783 bp, 25 predicted proteins | sample RifOxyB1_FD_184032 | JGI IMG/M metagenome (GOLD analysis project Ga0208958, IMG submission 184032) | Soil microbial communities from Rifle, Colorado - Rifle Oxygen_injection B1 (SPAdes) | ecosystem: Environmental > Terrestrial > Deep subsurface > Rock core/Sediment | place: Rifle, Colorado...
TTTACGCATATTACCATGTGGTAGCGTATTTTGTAGGTTGCATGGCTGGCAAATTTTGTTTCCATGCATCTATTCTAACATATTCCCAGCCGCAGCAAGCTGCGGGGTATTATTACTTCGTAATAAAGATTTAGGAGAAGATTCTCGGCATAGTTATCGAAATTATTTAAAAGATGGAAAATAATGGCGATGAAAAACTCGTGGAGGAAAATTGATATAGCCGTAAAAAAGGAACTTACTGAGAATGCGGGCTTAAATAATTTTTTGAGTCCGTTTTTCGATTCCGAAGTCGACCGGAAAAAATTTATTAAAAGATGTTTAGTAAAGTTAAAGACGAGGCGGATGTTATTACGAACCCAATGGTACGCAGAAATTGCTGATGGCTTGAATGTGGTGAGAAGTAGCAGGCCAGCGTTACAGATTATTTTTTTGATGTCTTTGGCAGAAGGGGTAGCTCGGTTAAGGACTGGCGTTTTGGATGATGACTCTGTTGGTAGCAGGAAAATGATTCATAACTTTTTTGAATTTGCTACCACTGAAGACAAGAAACTTCTTGCGCAAAAGTTCCAAAGAGCACTTATCTCGGTAAAACATCATAAATTGCGATTTTCTTCCGCTGTCAATATTTTATACAACATTCGAAATAAGGCAGTTCATGGAGATGATTTTTATAGTTTCTCTTTACTAGATGAACAACGTAAAAAAGAATATATTAATGAAGGATATACTCATTATGGTGTGATGACAACTGGCCTTCTTGGAAAAAAGAAAAAAAGACGTGTTTCACTTGATATCTCTTTGACCTATATAGAATTGAGGAATATTATTGTTAGAACCGCACTTGAAAACATGCATGGCTTATTTAATGATAAAAGTATAAAGTTCTAGGCAAGATTGAAATTTAAGGGAGTAAAGTGTTGTGTGCGAATGGGTGGAGCGGGTCAAGCACAACCTATATATTTTTGGCCTATTTTCCCCCTTAAAATTGACTATTGACAGAAATATTCCGATAACCTAGTATTATAGGTATAAAGTCTCCTGCGCCTGCTTCGGCAGTGTGCAGGATTTTTTTATGGACAAAATCATGCTAAAATAACGGCATATGGAAAACAAAAAAGAAAGAGTGCAAATTTTCATTGACGGCGGTAATTTCTTTCATCTCGCGCTGAAAAAATTGGGCATTGGAGAAAACGATTTTTCTTTTAATGGTTTTGCCAATTTTCTTGCCAACGGCCGGGAAATCGTCAGTATGGGCAAAAGGTTTTATGTCGGAACCGTGCGCGAACAAGTCGGAAATCCTCGCAGTAAGAAGGCTATGTCGAAACAGACAAAACTTTTCACCACCTTGAAAACGACAGGATGGGAAATAAAGACCAGCAAATTGCGAACAAGAATAGAAAGAATAAAAATAGACGGGCGAGTTGTGAATCACGAAGAATTGCGGAGAAAAGGCGTGAATGAAATAGAAATCAGAACCACCAGAGAAAAAGGTATCGATGTTAAACTGGCCACCGATTTGATTGTCGGGGCGGTTGATGACAGATATGACACGGCAATTATCGTGAGTTCCGACAGCGATCTCGTTCCCGCGATAGACTGGATAAGAATAAAAAGAAACAAAAAGGTTGAGTATATCGGATTTTCAATTCTTGACGAAAAAGACGAGAGAAATACGACCAAACCCCTTCAGACAATGATCAGCCGCACGGATATTCAGCGGATATTGGTTGCATCGGATTTGAAAGAGTTTATTCAAGTTCAAGAAAAGTTGTTGTAAAAAGGGAGTAAAGTGTTGTGCGCGAATGGGCGAAAGATAATAATGAATCCGGATAATGCTCGAAGTGAGTTCTAACTTTTTCCAGAAGACACCAAAACGAAAACACTACTATATATCGTAGTGTTTTTTGAATCCGTTTTTGCTGATATTTTCTTATTTCAACTGGTTGTATTAGTATTTTTTTATATTTTTTAGTCAATTCTTTTTCTCACCACCACCAAATATGCCAGCGGGGCGATGGCCCAAAGAAACCGGAAAATACCATCGGTGAAAAATTTCCGCGTGCCGGGAGTGATGATGTCAGCCAGTTCCTTGGGCGTATACCAGCTCAAGATGATTGAAAGTGAAAGCCCAATAACAATTGCCGTTCCGGCAACAAGCTTCACCATCAGCATAGGCCCGTGTCCGGAAACGCTTCCCCTGACAATTTTTGAAAAAAAAGCCACAAATCCCACCAGAATGGCCAAGAATACCAGTGCTTTCATACTTGGCTCTTTCAAAAAATCAAAATTCGCGAAGGCCACTGCCACATAGGCCGCATAAACGCCCAGGAGTGAAACCAAGATCCGATGCTTTCCGAGCGCAAAAGAAATCACAAAACTGACCAGAAGAAATATGATCAAAAAAGATACGTCGCCGGCCAAATTGCTTTTTATTCCCAGATTGCTAAGAAGGTTGTTGAAATTCATATTTTTGTTTTAGGTCTTTGGTAACAAGGCTGATGGCTTTGGGACAAGTCATTAGTTTTTGGTTATTGGAAAATAAATCCAATGACTCATGACCAATGACCAGACCAACTGCCAATGACTAATGTTCCCCATGACTAATTATTATATTTATTTCAATTTCTCGAAAATTTCTCTTTCCTCCCTCGAAAGATTTCTGGGAGTCACCACTTGTATCTTAACATAATGGTCGCCATGCCCAAAACGCGACAAATGTTTCACACCGTGCCCTTTGAGGCGAAAAATTTCTCCCGACTGCGTTCCGGCGGGAATTTTGAGCTTCACCTCGCCGCCGATCGTTTCAACGGAAATTTTATCCCCGAGCGCCGCCTGGGAAAAAGAAATTTCCGCCTCGCTGTGAATATTGTCTCCATCGCGGGAAAACCTTGTGTCCGGAAGAACATGGATATTGACATAAAGGTCCCCGGCTTCTCCGCCTTTTTCTCCCGCTTCACCCAAATTTTCAAGCCGGATGGTTTGCCCGTCTCTGATGCCAGCCGGGATTTTGACTTTTATTTTCTCGTATTCGCGCGTCCGCCCGTCCCCGCCGCATTTTTTGCATTTCTTTTCCGGAATTTTTCCTTCTCCCTGACATTCCGGACACACGCTCGTTTGTTGAAATGTTCCGAGAATTGTTCTGCGCGCAGACCGCACCTGGCCTTCGCCGCCGCATTTGGCGCATTCAACTTTTTTCGATCCCGGCTCCACGCCTTCGCCGCCGCATTTGGCGCATTTCACCCTTTTATACAGCTCAATTTCCTTTTCAATCCCTTCCCCCATTTCCTGGAAATTTATCTCAACATCAACTTGAATATCTTCTCCCCGATATCGCCGCCTGCTCCGACCCTTCCGGGCGTCGGAGCCAAATCCGGCCTGGGAAAAAATATCCCCGAAAATATCCTCGAAACCGGAAAATCCCTGGCGGCTTCCCTGCCCGCCTCTAAAATTGAAATCAAAGCCTTCCGCGAAAGAAGAAAAATCGCGAAATCCTTCAAAACCGGAAAATCCGCCCTGCTGCTGGGCTTGCTCGAAAGTTTGTCCGTATTGATCGTACTGCGAGCGCTTTTCTTTGTCGGAAAGGACTTGGTAAGCTTCGTTGACTTCCTTGAAGCGCGCTTCGTCCCCGCCGGATTTGTCCGGATGATGCTGATGGGCCAGCTTGCGATAAGCTTTTTTTATCTCATCATCGGAAGCGTCTTTTCCGACACCGAGAATATTGTAGTAGTCTTTGGGCATAATAATAAACTAAATCCTAAATCCTAATTTCTAAACTCTAAACAAATCCGAATACCAAAATTCAAATTTAAAAAAATGTTTTGAATTTTGATTATTGGGCTTTTGAAATTGTTTAGGATTTAGTGCTTAGGATTTAGGATTTTTAAACGCTATACTCAATCACTGCCACTTCTTTCTGTACTTGACTCAAATTTACCACGCCGGTTATCCTCAAAACTTTTATAATCCCGAGAATAACGATTCCCAGAAGAATATCCACGGCTGTTCCCAAAATCCGGGCTGTCAAAAATAAACCAAAAGCAAGAATCACGGGAATGTAGAATTTTTCGGTTCCGGAATATTCAAAAAATTCCCTCTCTGTTTTGTTGATGTAAGCTACCAAGACATCCTTCATCGGCTGTTCCCCAATTACATTCACTCCGAGCTGCTTAGCCAGATCCTGCTTAGAATTTGAAAGCATTTCTTCCCGAATTTTTCCGGCCGTCGCGTCTCCAATGAGCATTGTAGCCTCAGTCGCCCCCCCAGGAATGATATTTCCAACCGCAGCCATGTTTTCATCGATTTGCGGCTCGACAAAATTCTTTGAAAGAAATTCATCAACAGTCACACCCCTGGCAATTTCTTCCACCAGCATCTTTTTGTCATCCGGAAGAACATAACTCACCGCTTTCAGACCCCAATCAAGCTCCACTTCCAGTGATTTGCTTTCAATTGTCGAGGGATCAGGGGCTCGTCTATGAGTAATGGAAAAATAATAAGCGAACGCCGCCACAATACAGACAATGGTAACGAAATATCTGAGACTATGGCTGACCAGGCGGTAAAAATCAACTCTTATTCCCCTCTCGATCTCTTTTTTTATCTTTTTTTCAGCTGCAATGAGAGCCAAAATTGTCAAAAACAATACGACGAGCGACCAGCTCATCGCCGCGAAAAATATGTATCCGACCGCACATAAGGCATAAGCTGAATAGAGATATGTCCGGTTTCTGACAAATATTGCGCTCAGCGTGAAAAAAATCCCCCAGATGCTGAAGATGAGGACTGGGAAAACCCAGTAGTGCACAATCCGGCCGGAAATCGAACTGGTCAGCACCCACCAGCTTGACCAAGCCGCAACCACATTCAGTGCGAGAACTGTATAAGCGAAAATTTTATTTCTCACTTCAATTGAAGATATTTGTTTATGTTTTCATTTTACAACAAACCATCAGGGATAGGAAATTAATCCTATCCCCTTGATCAGATCGAATTTTATTTCTTTTCTTCGGTTTTTTCATCCACAACCTCTCCCTCTTTCACATCGCTTTTCTTTTCATTTTCTTTCTTTTCCCCGGTTTTCCCGCCCGCTTTGGCTTTGTCCGCCGCCTGCGCAGCTTGGTATAGCTCCTGCCCAATCTTTTGCGCTTCCTGCGAAAGTTCTTCGGTCGCTTTTTTGATGGCGGCAATGTCGTCTCCGTCTTTGATTTTCTTCAGGGCTTCTATTTTTTCCTCAACCGGCTTTTTCTTGTCGGCGGAAATTTTTTCCCCTGCTTCGCGCAGCGCCTTTTCAGTCGTATAGACCAGTGTGTCGGCCAGATTTCGTGTCTCGACTGCCTCTTTTTTCTTTTTATCTTCTTCGGCGTGGACTTCTGCGTCTTTAGCCATTTTTTCCACTTCTTCTTTAGAAAGTCCTGTTGAAGCTTCGATCCGGATGGACTGCGATTTGCCAGTCGCTTTGTCTTTGGCCGTCACGCTCAAAATTCCGTTCGCGTCAATGTCAAACGTCACTTCAATCTGAGGAATTCCCCGCGGAGAAGGCGGGATTCCGTCAAGAATGAATCTTCCCAGAGTCTTGTTGTCTGCCGCCATCTCCCGCTCTCCCTGAAGCACGTGGATTTCAACGCTCGGCTGGTTGTCCGCCGCAGTGGAAAAAACTTGTGATTTCGAAGTTGGAACAGTTGTATTGCGGTTGATGAGCGCCGTCCGCACTCCGCCCAAAGTTTCGATTCCAACCGTAAGCGGCGTCACATCAAGAAGCAAAACGTCTTTCACGTCTCCAGAAAGCACTCCGCCCTGAATGGCCGCGCCGAGCGCTACGACTTCGTCCGGATTCACAGTCGCGTTCGGTTTTTTGGAGAAAAATTTTTCAACTGTTTGCATGACCAGCGGCATTCGGGTCATTCCGCCTACCATCACGACTTCGTTGATGTCCAAAGCCGATAATTTCGCATCCTCAAGCGCTTTTTTACATGGTCCGAGTGTTTTTTCAACCAGATCTCCGACCAGCTCTTCGAGTTTTGCCCGCGTCAGTTTCATCACCATGTGTTTCGGCCCATCCGCGTCCGAAGTGATGAAAGGCTGGTTTATTTCTGTTTCTACAGAAGTTGAAAGCTCCACTTTTGCTTTCTCCGCCGCTTCTTTGATGCGCTGAAGAGCCAAAGAATCTTTCGAAAGGTCAATTCCCTGATCTTTTTTGAATTCATCAAGTATCCAGCTGATTATTTTCTGATCGAAATCATCTCCGCCGAGATGAGTGTCCCCGTTCGTTGATTTCACTTCAACCGTGTCGTTTCCCACTTCGAGAATTGATATGTCGAAAGTCCCGCCTCCAAGGTCGTAGACGGCAATTTTTTCATCTTTCTTCTTGTCGAAGCCGTAGGCTAGGGCCGCGGCAGTTGGCTCATTTATAATCCGTTTTACCGTGAGCCCCGCGATTTCGCCCGCTTCTTTCGTTGCTTTTCTTTGCGAGTCGTCAAAATAGGCCGGAACCGTGATGACCGCTTCGGTGATCGTTTCTCCGAGTTTGGCCTCCGCGTCGGCCTTGAGTTTTTGCAATATCATAGCGGAAATTTCCTGCGGAGTATATTCTTTGCTGCCCATTTTCACTTTAACCCCGCCGTTGGCTTTGACAATCTTGTAGGGCATCAATTTCACGTCCCGCTGAACTTCCTCGTCTTCGAAGCGGCGGCCAATGAGACGCTTGATGGAGAATAAGGTATTCTCCGGATTGGTCACCGCCTGGCGCTTGGCCAGAAGTCCGACCAGCCGTTCATTCGACTTTGACATCGCAACCATCGAAGGAGTTGTCCGCGCTCCTTCTTTGTTTTCGACGATTTTTGGCGATCCGGCTTCCACCACCGCCATCGCGGAGTTGGTTGTGCCAAGATCGATTCCGAGTATTTTTGCCATAATTTTGATTTAATTACTTATTTAATTACGTATTTAAATACTTGCCTGTTCTCAATCCTAATTTACTTCCACTCTCACCGCCCGTAATATTCTGCCGTTCATTCTATATCCTTTCTGAATTATTTTTGCCACTTTCTGCTTTTTTCCGTCTCCTCCCACCGCTTCATGAACTTCCGGATCAAATTTGTCCCCTGCTTTCACCTCAATTTCTTCAATATTATTATTTTTAAATATATCCTCCAGCTGCTTCTTTATATATACAATTCCTTCCACCCATTTGTTTTCCCGACTATGCGCCGGCACATGCGCGAGCGAGGCTTCAAAATTGTCGAGAACCGGTAAAATCTGCGAGATGATATCCATTTTCGCGAATTTCGTAAATTCTTCCTGCGCCCTCGCCTGCGATTTCTTATAATTCTCAAAATCAGCTTGGCAGCGCTTCCAGGAGTCGAGAGCGCTTTCTTTTTCAATATACTTTGATGCATTTAATACTGAAAATTTCAACCAATTCTTGTATTCTTTGCTCTTTTCTATTTCTTCGGGACTTATCCATTCATATTCGTCATGCTCTTCACTCAATACTATTTCTCCGGAAAAATAATCCGCTAAATGAACCAAAACTATTTTATGACCAGAGGGTGCAGTGTAATCATTTACATGAACAATATCAAGTATTTTATATTCTATATCAGTCCCAACTTCTTCCTGTATTTCTCGTTTCAAAGATTTTTCGAGGATCTCAGCTTCATCAAATCCACCACCGGGAAATTCCCAAGGCCCCATATTCTTATAATACCAACCTTCTTTGTTCTTAACTTTAACTACTAGAAATTTATCTTGCTTGCGGTCATAAAACAGAACTTTTTGAGCCAATAAAACTTTGTATCTGTCTTTCTTTTGCATATTCAAATTCGGATTAAAAATGAATTCGTATATTCGTAATAGATTCGTAATTCGTAAAGAATACGATTAGTATCGCCGACGAACCTAGCAACTTCTTCACATACTCTATCAGCGATTTGTTTTTCGCGTATTCCATCCTTTTCGGGCCGATGAGGGCCAGAATTCCTTTTTCGCCGCTTTTGGTCTTGTAGGGTGAGACCATCATAGAACAATTTGAAATCTCTTTGATCGGGTTTTCTTTGCCGATGAAAATTTTCACTTCATTGTCTTTTAGGTTTTTGACCAATTTATCCACCCGTTCGTCAATGAAATCAAGCGTCTCGGCAAGTCGGCAAAGATCATCCATTTCACGAAATTCAGGCTCGTCGAGAAGCTCCCGCATCCCGAAATCGTCAAATTCGTCTTTGAAACCGCTGATGGCCAGATTTCCGGAGAGGCTTGAGAGAAGTTTCGCTGTCGTGCGGGTGAGCCGCGTATTTTTCGCTTTTAGTTTGAGTAATTCAGCCTGCAGTTTTTTCTGTTCGCTTTTTGAAAGCTCCTTGTCCGGCATTATGCGCTCGACAAAATAGCGGTAGCCTTCGTCCGTCGGAATACGGCCCGCGCTCGTGTGCGGCTGGAAAAGAAATCCCGCGTCTTCAAGTTCGTTCATTTCGGAGCGGATCGTCGCCGAAGACAAGTCAAAATCATATTTTTTGAGAAGATGCTTCGACCCGACCGGAACAGCCGTTTCCGTGAATTCTTTCACGACGGCCGAAAGTATTCTTTTTTGGCGGCTTGTCAGCATCGTTTCCTAACATCCGATGTTAGGACGCTCCTAACATCGGATGTTAGGAGTTCCCGCCATCGAACCGATTAGCACTCACACTATCCGAGTGCTAATTTATTATATTATACTGAAATATGCTGTCAAGTATTTCACCAAAAAGAAAAAGGCGAGGATATGGAGAACCCCGCCCTAGGTGAGTGAGAGCCGCGCTCTCAATTTTTGGCTTTATGCCATGCCCCGCCTTGATTCAAACTGGAGCATCTCTCGGCCCTACCGAACCATCTATCGGACTAAGGCCTTCCGCGCCACCAACTGCATCTTCACGACATTCAAATGGGTACCCTCCGCCTTTCGGCCACATTTTTTTAGCAGATACTTTCTATGCCGTATTTTGAGGTTAACTTTCGTAAGGGCATTTTATCGCCCTCGGCCTTTTTACTCCTGTCCAGAGCTTAGGCCCGCCGCGCTTCCGCTTTCGCCTTGTTGGACCGCCCGCTGCAATTGCAACGGCAACAGCCGCGCCGCACACTCATAAGCCACCTCTGCCGGCAAAAATTTACCGCTTAACCGGCTCTGTCAAGAATTATACCAAAAACAAAGTTTTTTGCAACATTTCAATTATTGTTCACTGATCATTGAAGTGGGTCATTTCCGCCCTCCGCCCAGGGATGGCAACGCACAATGCGTTTGAGACCCATCAAACCGCCCTTGAAAATGCCGTATTTTTCAATCGCTTGATAGGTATACTCGCTGCAGGTAGGATGATATCGGCAGATCTTTTCAGAGTATAAGAATGAGAAAAATCCGGTGTCAAGCGACAGGTATTTCTGATAAAGGCGGATTATTTTAAGAATTATTAATTTCATGTTATAATAATAGCACCTTAAAATACATTCGTATATTCGTATTTGATTCGTAATTCATAAAGCTATGCGAGAAGTTTCAACTTCAAAAGTCACCTGGATAGACTTCACCGAGCCGAGCGCCGATGAGGCTCTTTGGCTCAAAAAAAACATCAATCTTCATCCGCTGGCGCTGGAAGAGTTTTCCATGCCTTCCGCCCGGCCGAAAGCCAGCCTTTATGGCAACTGTCTTTATTTGACTCTCCATATTCCCCTTTTTGACAAGCTGAACCGTCGGACATATCCGAGCGAACTTGACGTGGTTGTCACAAAAGACCACTTGATCACCGGTCACGACCAGGATATTTTCCAGCTTCGCGAATTTTTCACAAAACTCAAGCGCAACAAAAAAATGCAGGAAAAATACATGAGCCAATCGCCGGGATATCTTTTGTATTACATCATAGAAACGCTTCTTGAATCCTGCTTTCCGAAAATTGACCATATCAACAAAAATCTGGACAACATCGAAGAACAGATCTTCCAGGGGAACGAAAAGGAAATGGTGCATGAAATTTCCTATGTGAAACGCGATATCTTGAATTTCCGACGGACTTTGAAGCCCCAGAAATCTGTTTTGGAATCTCTGGCCCGCGACAAATACCCCTTTCTCGAACCGGAATTGCAAACTTATTATCAGGACCTTATCGGAACCAATATCCGCGTCTGGAGCGCACTTGAAAATGCCAAAGAGACTGTCGAAGCGCTTGAGGGCACCAACGATGCCCTGCTTTCCAACAAACTGAACACTACCATGAAAGTACTCACTGTTTTTTCAGGGGTGATGCTCCCGATGATGGTCATCTCCAACACGCTTGCCATGAGCGCCAGCATCCCTTTCGGGCACAACCCCTATGCTTATTGGATTTGGATGGGCATCATGCTTCTGATATCAGCGTTTACGATTGTTATTTTTAAGATAAAAAAGTGGATCTAATTAGCCATGCTCTCAGGATAATTGGAGACTATTGGGACATGAGAGAATTTTCGAATTTTCTTCTTATATTTTCGGTATCTCTGATCATTGTTATCGGAGTGATTGCATTCCTTGAATCAATTGTTGCTCTTTGGAACAGCGAAAGTTCTCAAACCATTGTCAAAAAAACACTGACAACCCTGTTTTATTCCATTGTTTTAACAACTTCGGGCTTCTTTTGGCTAAATTTTATCTGGCAAAATGTTACAGGGAGCATCCTGACCTTTGACATACCCGCTCAAGATGCCTATTGTTTCTTATTCATCTGCCGACAATGATTGGAATCGATTTTGGTATCAGTTTTACGATTGTGATTTTTAAAGTGAAAAGGTGGATTTAGAATAATTCAAAATGCAAAAATCAAAAGGCATAATGACTATGCAAAATAAAAAAAATTTAAAATCTGTACTTTCTTTTTGTTGCTTGTTTTCCCGAACCTTGCTTTCGCCTGTCAGTCAGGAGTTTTTATCGTTTAAAGTTCAATAATTGTATGGCTATCTCTGCCATTAACTATAATATTTTCAATCTTATTTTTTTCATTTAAAAACAAAAAAACTTTCAGAAAAATAAGCAAGATATCAATTATTATATTTTTGTCAATTTTCATTTTAGGCTCCATTGCTTTGTATTTTCTGACAGCGAAAGATAGGGCTGAACAAAAGCAACTTGAAAAAGAATATGAGAAATGCATCCGGAGCGGTGAAAAGCTTTGTCCTACTCCTTTAAGTTTATGCGTTTGACCAAATAGGCAATCTGATATATTCTTGTTTATACTTAACAACACTAAAGGCCAATGCGAAGAAGCGTGCGCTTCGTTGATCCAGCCGGATCTGTGAGCGGCTGGGAGGCTCGGGGAAGAAAACTTCGTAGAGATTCGATCTCTACGAATTAGTAAACCCCCGCGGGTAGGCCCGTAATAGCTGTAATCGAGTGTATAATGTATAAAGTATGATGTATAATGTATTTTCGAAATTAAATACATGATACATTATACATAATACGTCATACTAAACACGGGGTGGAACCACGGGAATCGAAGAGATCTCTCGTCCTTGAAAGAATGTTTTTGCGAACATTCAAGTAAGGATGAGAGATTTTTTATTTCACAACATTCAATGTTAGGAGCTCCTAACATTGAATGTTTAGCAAAAAAACCATGAACAACATACTCGAACTCATCGGCAATACGCCGATTGTGAGAATCAACAAATTGAATCCGAACAAAAATATCGATATTCTCGCCAAACTTGAAGGCCAGAATCCCGGCGGGAGTATCAAAGACCGAATTGCTCTTAAAATGCTCGAGCAAGCCGAAAAAGAAGGAAAACTCTCAAAAGGAAGAACGATTATTGAAGCCACGTCCGGCAACACCGGCATTGCCATTGCGATGATTGCGGCCGTGAAAGGATACAAAGTTGAAATTGTGATGAGCGACGCCGTCTCGGTCGAGCGCCGGAAAATGATCGCCGCTTTTGGAGCGAAGATCACGCTTACTGACGGGAAACTGGGAACGGACGGAGCAATCAAAAAAACGCGGGAACTCGTTGCGGGGTTTCCGGAAAAATATTATCACACGGACCAGTTTTCGAATGATAATAATATTTTAGCCCACTACGAAACGACTGCCGTTGAGATATGGGAGCAAATGAAAGGTCAAATTGATTATTTTGTCGCCGCCATTGGCACATCCGGGACCCTCATGGGCGTAGGGAAATTTTTGAAGCAAATGAAACCAAGCATCAGAATTGTCAGCGCCGAGCCGGTGAAAGGCCACTATATCCAAGGCCTCAAAAATATGGAAGAAGCTATTATCCCCGCGATATACGACCGAAAGCATCTCGATGACATCATTATGGTCGAAACGGAAGCCGCCTTCGATATGGCCCGCCAAATTGCCCGAAAGGAAGGAATTTTCTGCGGCATGTCATCCGGCGCGACAATGTTTGCCTCTCTCGAAATCGCCAAAAAAATAAAATCCGGAAATATCATCACAATATTCCCGGATCGGGGAGAGAAATATTTGAGCACTTCCCTTTTTGACCAGATAAGTTAGTATAAAGATATGCTAAAACTATATAATACTCTTACAAAATCCAAAGAAGAATTCAAACCCATTCACAAGGGAAAAGTTTCCATTTATACCTGCGGGCCGACGGTTTATGACTATATCCACATCGGCAATCTGCGCTCATTCACGACTGCGGACGTTTTAAGAAGATATCTTGAATATTTGGGATATGAAGTCCGCCACATCAAAAATATCACCGATGTCGGGCATTTAACCGCCGATGACATTGCCCAGGCCGATTCGGGTGAGGACAAAATCCTCAAAAAAGCCCTGGCCGAGAAGAAAACTCCCGAAGAAATCGCAAAATTCTATACCGAAGCCTTTCACCGCGACGAAGACGCAGCCAACATTTTACGGGCCCACTATTTTCCAAAAGCCACCGCCCACATTCCGCAGATGATAAAAATAATTGAAACATTGATCAAAAAAGGCCACGCCTACGAAAAAAGCGGCAACGTTTTTTTTGACGTAACAAGCTTCCCGGATTATGGAAAATTATCCGGAAATACTTTGGAGAATCTGAAAATCGGTGCGCGACTCGAAGAACATCCGGACAAAAAAAATCCCTGGGATTTCGCTTTGTGGCTGAAAGCGAGGCCCGACCATCTTTTGCAATGGAACAGCCCCTGGTCGAAAGGATACCCCGGCTGGCATATCGAGTGCAGTGCCATGAGCACTGACTATCTCGGCGACACTATGGATATCCACACCGGCGGCGAGGATAACATTTTTCCCCACCATGAGGCTGAAATCGCCCAGTCAGAGTGCTTTTCCGGAAAAAAGTTCGTCAATTTCTGGGTCCACACGCGACATCTGCTTGTCGAAGGCGAGAAAATGTCAAAATCCAAGGGAAATTTCTATACTCCACAGGATATCCAGAAAAACGGTTTTGACCCGATGCATCTTCGCCTGCTATACTTATCTTCCCACTACCGAAAAAACCTCGACTTCTCCTGGAAAGCGATGAAGCAGGCCAAGGCTAATTTCGAACGCCTTGCTGAATGGCTTACTAAATTAAAAGAAATCGCATCCGGAAATTCCGAGACTAATTCTCTAGATTTTCCAAGACTTAGTCTTGGAAAAATGGAATCGGCTATGGATGACGATCTGAACACTCCCCTTGCCATCTCGGCTCTCTACGATCTGATCACCGAAACGAACAAAAAGATTTCGAAGGATAAATTATCTGCCGAAGAAGCTGCAGGGATCCTTGCCGCTTTCGAAAAAATCAACATGGTTTTCGGACTGAAATTTCAAGAAAAAGAAACCGAAATTCCGGAGGATGTCAAAATAATGGCCGACAAACGCCTGAATGCCCGAAAAAACAAAGACTTTCAAAAATCTGACGAACTGCGAAAGGAGATTGAAAAAAAAGGATATATAATAGATGACTTAGGAGACAGATATAAAATAAAAAAGCTTTAAATGGCTGAGAAATCAACAAAATTCAATCTTGGTGAAGCACGGATTCCGCCCCAGAATATTGAGGCGGAGATGTCTGTTTTAGGCTCTCTCATGCTCGACAAGGACGCGATCATCAAAATCGCAGACCTCGTCCATTCGGACGATTTTTATAAAGACGCCAACCGCCTCATCTACGAAACGATGATCGATCTTTTTGAAGAACGCGAGCCGATCGACGTTTTGAGCCTTTCCAACAAGCTTGAAGAAAAAAAACAGCTGGAAAAAATCGGCGGATCGGGATATCTCACTGACCTTGTCAATTCCGTTCCGACCGCGTCAAATGTCGTCCACTACGCGAAAGTTGTCCAAAAAAAATCCCTGCTCCGAAAACTTATCAGCGCTGCCTCGGATATTATCGAGCTTGGCTATGAAGAAGCCGAGGATGTCGAAAAAGTTCTCGACGAAGCCGAACAAAAGCTTTTCCGGGTCTCCCAAAAATTCGTGAAGGCCGACTTTGTGCCTTTGAAAACATACCTCGAATCAGCTTTCAACCGAATTGATGAGCTTCACAAAGGCGACAAAGATATGCGCGGAGTGCCGACTGGATTTCAAGACCTCGACAATATTTTGGCCGGTTTCCAAAAATCGGATCTCATCATCTTGGCAGCCCGCCCCTCGATCGGAAAAACTTCACTCGCGCTCGATATCGCCCGGAACGTCGCTCTCAAGAAAAAAATTCCGGTAGGCATCTTTTCGCTTGAAATGTCATCCGACCAGCTTGTTGACCGGATGCTCTCGGCCGAGGGGCGCGTTGACGCTTGGAGGATGCGCACCGGCCGGCTCCGCAGCGGAAAAGACGAGGATGATTTTGCCAAAATCGGCGAAGCGATGGGAATCCTTTCTGAAGCCCCTATTTTTATCGATGACTCGGCTCGCGCCAACGTGATGGAAATGCGAACGATGGCCCGCCGGCTCCAGGCTGAACATAATTTGGGACTTATAATAATAGACTATTTGCAGCTCATGGAAGGCCGCTCAAACGACAACCGGGTCCAGGAAGTTTCTGAAATTTCCCGCTCTTTGAAGGGTCTCGCCCGCGAGCTCAATATTCCAGTCCTCGCTCTTTCCCAGCTTTCCCGGGCGGTCGAATCACGCAGCCCCCAAGTTCCCAAACTTTCGGACCTTCGCGAATCGGGCTCCATTGAGCAGGATGCCGATGTTGTGATGTTTCTCTATCGTGAAGACCGCGAAAAACCGGACACGCCGAACAAAAACGTCATCCAGGTTATTGTTTCAAAACACAGAAACGGTCCGCTCGGAACAGCTTCGCTTTATTTCAATGATACCATTACCAGCTTCTCGTCGCTGGAGAAAAAACACAGTCAATAAATCGCTGGTAACATTGGTTGTTAGCTGCGGGACAGGTCTTTATTCTCGGGTCATTGGAAAATAAATCCAATAACTTATGACCAATGACCAGACCCACTGCCCACGGCCTTGTTACTAATAACCAAAATGTATGTTCCCCCGATCATTTCAGAAATTAATAGATCATTTTTCCTCTCTACCCTCCATCGGCCCCAAACTCGCCGAGCGGCTGGTTTTGTACCTTTGGAAACAGGACAAGGAAAAGCTCGAAGATTTTGGCGAAAGATTGAAATCACTCAAGAATAATGTCAAATTTTGCAAAAATTGCTTCAATATAGCCGAAAATGATTTGTGCGCCATTTGCTCCGACAAAAAGCGCGACCAAATCGTCATTTGCGTCGTCGAAGAGCCGCTTGATATCATTGCTCTTGAAAAAACCCGGAAGTTTAACGGTCTCTATCATGTTCTCGGCGGAAGCCTCACGGCGCAAAATAGCAAAGACCTGAAAATCGGCGAACTAAAAAACCGCCTAAAAAGCGGAGATATAAAGGAAATTATCATTGCCACCAACCCGACAACAGAAGGCGAAGCGACCGCGCTTTATCTCGCAAGATTCATAAAGCCCTTGAATATCAAAACCACCCGACTTGCCCGCGGTCTTCCTACCGGTGGCGACATCGAATACGCCGACGTTGCCACCCTCACCGGCGCGATCGAGGGAAGAAAAGAAATTTAATTTTCCTACCAACATTGAATGTTGGTAGAATCTTACTCAAGCAATGTTGTTTTTTCGTCTTCTTTTGTTTTTCTAAAATCTCTTATAATTTCTTTTGCATAATCAAAATAATCTCGCGGTTTTCGGAAATCACCCATAACAGCACTTTTACTGCATACTTTTTCATTTGTCTTTCCAAGATATTCCGGAAATCCACACCATTGGTAATTTTCAGCCTTCGCCAATCCATGAATCTCGCAATTGCAGTTTACATAAATCGACATACATGATAATTGACCTGCTGACTTGATTCGAGCAGACTTAAATCTTCCCTGGAAAAGCGCTCCAGTTCGTTCATTTTTATCATTGAAATACTTTGTATAGCTGTTTCCCAAGCGCTGCATGAAAATTTTTATCCCGTTGTTTTCATGAACTTGCTTTAAAATAAAATGAAAATGATTTGAGTTTAGGCAATAAGCGACAATTTCCACCAACTTTTTTTCATTTTTTACGTATAAAGATAGAAAATCAGAAAAATTTTTCTGCGGATACGTTATTTTATAGTCTCGCCATTTATGCATCAATCCTTCCTGCTCATAATTTAATAATTTCATTGCCAACAAAAATCTGTCAAAGTCGCCACTACTCAAAAATACAGCCCGCTTATCAACACCGCGATTATAAATATGATAATATTCATTTTGCACAAGTGGATCTTTTCTCATTTTTCTTACTAACATTCAATGTTGGTATGGCACATTTAGTATAACAAAAAAAGCAGGTCTGCAATACCCGCCTTTTTTCGTTTCTACCAACATTGAATGTTGGTAAAGTCTACAAGTATTTTTCCAAACATTAAATGTTTGGAAAGCGTTGATTATGCAAAAAACGAGCTGGAAATGCCCGTTTTTTGCTATTCCGAAAGTCGGACTTTAGGAATGGTTGATGGTTAAAAAATAGTTACTATTTTACGCACGCGACGAAAGTTGAATCCGATCTCGAGAACTCCGTCCGCTCCATTTGGCCCGAAGGCATCCTTACTCTAAAAAGATAAGGCTCGATATTTATAGTTGATGTCCATACCCATTTATCTTCGTTGGATGGGTTCACAAAAATTCCAAGCTCTTCAGCAGAAGGCACGTGCCAACAACCTCCCATTGTCACATGACAGTACTTTGCTGCTTCTGCAAAATTTTTAGTGTCGGATGATATCGCTGAAATTTCGGTTGGTGATCCGCTACAAACCTCGCCCGTCCCCACCGCCGCTTCAATAGCCCGCTGGGTGGGATCACCGGCAGTTTGGGTTCCGACAGAACGGACGGCTTTGACAAGAGAAATGTCTTTGCTTAGATCAGTAATGACTTTACCTTCCGAATCAAGAAGATACACTTTGTAGCCTGCATTGGCGAAAGGATAAGTGCTTCCGTCAGGATTGAAATTGATAGCTCCAAAAACACCTGCGATTGTGCCTCCCGTCGCGTTGGCAATCTTGTTGAGGGCCCACTCCACTCCGGAGTCGGCGTTGAAGAAAGAGCCGACGGAGCTTTTGGTTTTGGAGCTCATTTGCTGCTCCATGACCGTCACATAGGAAAGGCTCACTACCAAAGAAAGAACCACAAAAAGAAGAATTGTGGTGAGAAGAAGGGCGGAACCTCGTTTGTTTTTTGGCATAGTTTTTGTTTTAGAAGTTAGATTACTCCTATTATCTCTTCTTTCCGGGGAGGCGTCAAGCAGGTGATTTTGTGATAAAATGAGTTTGTAGGCGACTTTTAGACGTCGGACGTCTAAAATTATATGAGGAAAGACGCTTTAGTCGAACACGAATATTACCATATTTATAACCGCGGAGTTGAGAAGCGGAATGTTTTTCTTTGCGATAGAGATTACCTTCGCTTTCTTGAATCAATAAAAGAATTCAACAGTACGAAACCCGTTTATAGCCTCTATCTGCACAACGAATTAAAGAGGAGAGGAGTTTTAGACGTCGGACGTCTAAAAAAGTTAGTTGAGGTGATTTGTTATTGTTTGAATCCTAATCATTTCCATCTTATACTTGAGCAAGTGGAAAAGAATGGTATTTCAGAACTCATGAAAAGATTGGGAGGCGGATATACAAAATATTTCAATTATCATTATAAAAGATCAGGGGCATTGTTCCAGGGAAAGTTTAAGTCAGTTCGCATAAGGACAAATGCGCATCTTCTTTATTTATCAGCCTATGTAAACAGGAATTATTTCATTCATGGTTATGGAAACGATTCAGATTGGAGGTATTCAAGTTTTCTAGACTATACCAAAAGAGATAAAAGTGAAATTTGTGAAATGAGTGTTGTGCTTGATAAATTCAAAAACAAAAGAGAATATCAGGATTTTATTCAAAAAAACGCATTACACATGAAGGAAAAAAAAGATGATGACAAATTATTGCTTGAGTAAGCTATTTTAGACGTCGGACGTCTAAGAAATATTATGGAGAAACAAATATATAATCTTAGTGCGGAAGATGTATTGCGAAAATTTAGAGCAAAAACTGATGGGATTTCAGATAAAGAGGCAGGGGAGAGAGCCAAAGAATACGGACTGAACCGAATTGAAAAAAGGCGAAAGTGGCGGCTCGCGAAACTTATCCTTCATCAGTTCAACGACACGCTAGTCTGGATCATGCTGGTTGCGGCCGGGCTGGCCTTTGCTTTCGGAGAATCGCGCGACGTGGTGATCATTTTGGTCATCGTTCTTATCAATTCCACAATCGGATTTGTCCAGGAATTCAAAGCCGAGCGCCTGATGGAAAAAATCCAAAAGCTTTCTTCTGACAAGGCCTTTGTTTTCCGGTCCGGTCGCAAAAAGGAAATTGACGCAAAATATATTGTTCCAGGAGATGCTGTTTTTGTTTCAAGCGGAGACAATGTCCCGGCGGACGGATATATCGTTGAAAGCTATAATTTTTATACCAACAGTTTTGTTTTTTCAGGCGAGTCGAGACCGGAAATGAAAGAGGCGAAGGTCATCACTGAAGAAAAACTGCCGATTGCCGATATTGACAACATGGTTTTTTCGGGAGAAAAAGTAACGCGGGGAGAGGCCAAATTCATTGTCACGGCCACGGGCATGCGGACGGAGCTTGGAAAAATCGCGAATCTGGCCGAAGAAGTCGCTGATGAACTGACTCCGCTCCAAAGGAAAATGCGAATCCTGGGGAGAGATATTTCCATCCTGGCAATTTTCATTGCCTTGGCAGTCCTGGCGGCGGGCGGGTTTCAGCATCTTTCCTGGTATCAGAATTTTTTGTTTGCCCTGGCGGTGGCGGTTTCGGTTGTTCCGGAAGGTCTTCCGGCGGCAATGTCAGTCGCGCTTTCCCTCGGAATGCGTCGGCTTCTCAAAAATAAGGTCCTGGTGAAAAAGCTGATTGCCGTGGAGACGCTCGGGTCGGTGAACATGATTTGCACGGATAAAACGGGAACAATCACCAAAAACGAACTGATGGTGACAAAAATTATTCTGGACGACGAAGAAATTGAGATAAGCGGGGAGGGGTATAGTCCAAAAGGAAATTTTTTGATTGGTGGGAAAAAAATTAATCCGGGCGGAATAAAGAATCTCGATTTGATTTTGAAAATCGGGGCGCTTTGCAATGACGCGAGCCTTGTCAATGAAAATAATGATTATAAAATAGTCGGAGATCCGACGGAAGGAGCGCTGGTTGTCGCAGCCAGAAAATATAATCCAGACGAGAAATATTTCGGGGCAGGGGAGACAAAAATTGACGAAAATCCGTTTGAATCGGAAAGGATGCGGATGAGCGTTATCTACAAAAGAGATCGGACCGCAGGCGAAGAGGAAAGCGGGCCGATCTCATCTTACGTAAAAGGCTCACCGGATGTTCTCTTGGACCTCTCCCCCAAAAAATTGACCAAAGAGGGGATAGTCCCCTTTTCTCCGGAGGAAAAAAAGAAGACGAAGGAAACATATGACAAAATGTCAGCAGAAGCTCTTCGAGTCTTGGCATTCGCCTATCGGCCCATTCGAAATTCTGTTTCTCGCGGGCCAAACTCGAGGAAAATTTCCATTGATGAAGGGGAAAAAGATTTGGTCTGGGTTGGGATGATGGCGATGATAGATCCGCCAAGAGTAGATGTCGCCCGGGCTATCGAGGAGTGCCAGCAGTCAGGAATAAAGGTGATTATGATAACGGGAGACTATGAGGTGACGGCCCGCGCTATAGCAATGAATGTCGGATTGATTTCACATAACATGGAACATGGAAAACATAACAATTTTGTTATTAATGGAAAAAAATTAAGTGAGTTAAGCGATCAAAAAATATCACAAGAAATAAAAAATGGTGTGTCTGTTTTTGCCCGGATTACTCCTGAACAAAAACTTCGCATTGCCTCGGTTCTCAAAAAATCCGGCGCGGTGATTGCGATGACGGGCGACGGGGTGAACGATGCGCCGGCCCTCAAGCGTGCGGACATTGGCGTGGCGATGGGGCGCATCGGGACGGATGTCTCCAAAGAAGCGTCAGACATGATTCTTCTTGACGACAATTTCGCTTCAATTGTAGCTGGAATCAAAGAGGGGCGGACGATCTATCAAAATATTCGAAAATTCATTTATTATGTTTTATCTTCAAATGCCAGCGAATTTTTGACGGTGATTTTCGGGACATTACTTCTTGTTCCGGCGCCGATCACTGCTGTCCAGATCCTTGCCATTGACCTGGGGACAGATGTTTTTCCCTCGCTCGCCCTCGGGCTCGAACCGGCCGAAGCAGGGAATATGAAGAGGAAGCCGTTTAATCCAAAAGAGCGGCTCATCGGAACTTTCGGGTTTTGGAGATTGATTTATGTTGGCCTCGTTATGGCGACGGGCGCGGTCATCGCCTTTCTTTGGTCGATGAAACGGGGCGGATGGGATTTTGGAGAAAAAATTGATTTTTCTTCGGCTCTTTATATAAAATCGACCGCGGCGACATTTGCTGTTCTTTCCATGACTCAAATGGCCAATTTGCTGCAGGCCCGCAGCGAGAAATTTTCGGTTTTCGAAATTGGTTTTTTCAGCAACAAGTATCTTATCGGTTCGATTTTCGTTTCGATCGGCGTGCTTTTTTCTTTTATGTATGTCCCCTTTTTCCAAAAATATCTGCATATGGCGCCGATTGATTTTTGGGATTGGCTGGTGGTTGTCGGCGCAACGCTGTCTGTTTTCATCTTTGAGGAAGCGAGAAAAGCGGAAAATACTAAATAATTTTGTAAATAAAGTAAATTTGGGGAGCTTTGAATTGACTTTTTATCTTGGAATATGGTATAAATCTGGCAGAAAATACCAAAATTAATCGTGAGCATTCTGATATTTACGATTATATTCTTAGGAGGGAAGCATGGCAGAATCGCTGTGGTTTCGTTGTATTTTTACGGGAACTGAATATTGCTATCGCAGGAAAGGGTATACAGAGTGCAATAACTGCGATAGGGCCAAGAGGTGCGAAAAAAAGGAGAACTCAAAGAATCCCAAAGACGGCGTCAGCCAGGGCTATGTGGCAAAGATACGTCAGCCCGCAAGAAGCAAGGTTAGATAAAAATAATTTAGATTCCCGGGGCGGCCAAGGAGGGCTGCCCTTTTCTTTTTGGGAAATTTATGTAAAATATGAGAGATATGATAAAGCGTCGGAAAACGAGAAAAATAGAAATCGGGAAAATTTTCATCGGCGGCGATGCTCCGGTGGCAGTGCAATCGATGGCGAACACGAAAACGGCGGATGTTGCGGGAACGGTCGCGCAGATAAAACGGCTCGAAAAAGCGGGCTGTGAAATCATTCGCGTGGCTGTGCCGGATATGGCAGCGGCTAAAGCGCTTGGAAAAATAAAATCCAAAATCAATATTCCCCTTGTGGCGGACATTCATTTTGCATATCAGCTGGCTCTCGAGGCGGTGAAACAAGGCGTTGACAAACTCCGAATCAATCCGGGCAATATTGGTTCGCAGGACAAAGTCGAGCGGGTTGTGAAAGCCTGCCAGAAGAAAAAAATTCCCATCCGGATCGGGGTGAATGCGGGATCGCTCGAAAAAGATATTCTCGCGAAGCATAAAGACAAAGTGACAGCGGCGGGAATGGTTGAATCGGCCATGAGGCATATCAGGATACTGGAAAAATTAAAATTTAGAGATATTGCAGTTTCACTCAAAGCTTCAGACATCGAACGGACGGTCGAAAGCTATAAATTATTGAACCGGAAAGTCGGCTATCCTTTGCATCTCGGCATCACCGAGGCCGGAACGATTTTTCGGGGGACGATTATGTCATCAGTTGGAATCGGACATTTGCTCTACTCGGGAATCGGTGATACAATCCGAATCTCCCTCACGGCTGATCCAGTGGAAGAAGTGAAAGTAGCGTGGGAAATTTTGCGCTCGCTGGGAATCAGAAAAAAAGGCGTGACTGTCACCAGCTGCCCCACTTGCGGGCGGACCGAAATAGATTTGATAAGGCTGGCCTGTCAAGTTGAAAAACTGGTTGCGGACGTGGAAAAAGATATCCACGTGGCGGTGATGGGATGCATTGTGAACGGTCCGGGCGAAGCGCGCGAGGCGGATCTCGCGGTTGTCGGCGGCAAAGGTGTGGGCCTCATTTGCAAAAAGGGCGTGATTTTGAGAAAAGTTGAGGAGAAAAATATTCTCAAAGAGTTTATGAAGGAGTTAAATAATTTTAAATGAAGTTAAATTTTGTTGAATAGCACCTTATAAAATTTTCCTTTTTTAGGGAGGGACAAACCGTGTGTGATTCAATTTTTTTGATTGTTGGGGCGGGTGACAAGGCAGTCGCTTGCATCCAAAATGAATCAGAGGCCGCATGCGTTTATTGTAAACCGGCCGAAAAAGAATATTGTCCGGATAGAGATTATACTGGAGATCCGGATAATCCTACTATTGTTCGTCCTCCGCCGTTCGAAGTGCGCCTGGCAGAATGCCATGGATTCTAGACGTCGTGAGGCAGTATCGGGGCAGACAAGGAGGTCTGCCCTTTTTTTATTTCGGGGAATGATGGTAGAATTGGAATATGCCCGGTAGTACAACTTCGAGAAAATTTCATTGGGTTTATGTGCTGCTAAGTTTGAGAGACAGAAAAAGATATATCGGTTATACGATTGACTTAAGAAATAGATTTGAAAAGCATCGAAGCGGTAAAGTAATATCCACTCGGCATCGAAGACCCTTAATTCCGATATATATTGAAGGTTGCCTTAATCTGGAAGATGCAAGAAGAAGAGAAAAATACTTCAAAACAACGGGAGGCAGAAGATTTTTAGCGACAAGATTGAAGATTTTTTATAAAGAATAAAAATAACTCGAAGTTGTACTACCGGGATGCTCAACCTCAAAATCGCGAAAATTTTCTATCAAATGGCGGAACTTTATACCATGAAAGACGACCGATTCCGGCCGCGGGCTTATGAAAAAGCGGCGCGGCTGATTGAGTCGATGGAAGACGACCTTGAAAATATATACAAAAAATCCGGAGTGAAAGGACTCATGGAAATTGAAGGGGTGGGGAAAGGGATGGCCGAGCATATCGAGGAATACGTGAAAACAGGGAAGATCAAAAATTTTGAAAAGTTGAAGCGCGATGCCCCGATTGATCTTGACAGCTTCTCTTCTGTCGAAGGCGTCGGGCCGAAAATGATTTTGGCTTTATACAAAAACTTAGGAGTCAAAAATATTCGCGACCTTGAAAAAGTTGCCCGGGAGGGGAAAGTACGGTCACTCCCCCGCTTCGGGCAAAAATCTGAAGAGAATATTTTGCGATCCATCCAGTTATCACGTGAACATCGAGGCCGGTTTTTGCTAGGCTTTGTCTCCCCTATCGTTTCGAAAATGGAAAAAGAGCTTGTCTCTGTGCCCGGCGTCCAAAAAGTTTTGGCCTGCGGGTCGTTCCGTCGGCGGAGGGAAACAATTGGGGATATTGATATTTTGGCAGAGGCAAAAAATTCAGGCGCTATTATGGAATATTTTTGCTCGATGCCGAATGTGGAGAAAATCATTGCCCGGGGCGAAACAAAATCGATGGTGCGGCTTGATATCGGAATTGACGCGGACCTTCGGGTGGTGCCGGAAAAATCTTTCGGCGCGGCGCTTCAATATTTCACCGGTTCGAAAGACCACAATATTGAACTGCGCAAAATCGCGATCAAAAAGAAGTGGAAGCTGAATGAATACGGGCTGTTTGATAAAAATGACAAATATATAGCCGGAAAAAATGAAGAAGAAATATACAAAAAGTTGGGACTTGAGTGGATGTCTCCGGAGATGCGGGAAAATCGGGGCGAAATTGAGCTGGCGCAAAAGGGCAAATTGCCGAAGATTGTTGAATTTATCGACGTAATTTCGGATCTTCAGATGCACACGACCTTTTCCGACGGAGCGCATACCATCGAAGAAATGGCCGAGGTGTCCCAAAAATTGGGACGAAAATATATCGCCATTACTGACCATGTTGGACATCTCAAAATTGCGGGAGCCATGGATAATGCGACAATCGAGCGGCAGTGGAAGGAAATTGAAAAAATTAATAAGAAGTTAAGAGATATTAGGATTTTAAAAGGTTGCGAGGTTGATATCAATCCCGACGGAACAATCGCGCTCGAAGAAAAATATCTCGCTAAGTTTGACATTGTTCTCGGCTCAATCCACTCGAATTTCAAAATGTCTCGCGTCCAGATGACAAAAAGACTGATTCGGGCGATGGAAAACCGGCACGTGGACGTGATATCGCACCCGACCGGACGGGTTATTCACAAGCGGGCAGGATACGAGCTTGATATGGAAGAAATTTTTCGCGCGGCGGCAAGGACAAAAACAATTCTTGAGGTGAATTCATATCCGGATCGTTTGGATTTGAACGACCGGAATATCCGGCGGGCGATCGAGTACGGCGTGAAACTTTCGCTGGGCACTGATTCGCACAGCAAAAACCAACTCCACAATCTGGATCTGGGCATCGCGCAGGCGCGCCGGGGCTGGGCAAAAAAAGGGGATATAGTGAATTGTTTAACGGCAGATCAAATTGTTGCTTTTCTAAAAAGCAGGAAATTAAATGTCAAATAATTTTGCTATAGCAATATTAATTGACATTTGGCGAAAATAGAACTTATGCAAAAAAAACACGGAGCCGATGAGGGCTCCGTTTGGTTCTCCTTAAGTAAGCGAAAAGATTAAAATTGCCAACGCTCCTGATTCTCGTTCCACCAAAGGAAATTTCCCTGTTGGTCGCGAAGAACCCAGAATTTGCCGTTCCATTGCGGCGGACCGGAAGATTGGATATAATCCGGAATCGGAGGAGGATAATATCCCTGTGCTCGAATCTCCTTTTCTCTTTGGCCGGCAGCGTAACCTGCGGTCGTGCCCGCCAAAGCGCCTGCTCCAGCACCTATGGCGGCCCCGAGTCCAGGAGAGCCGGTTGCTGCTCCTATGGCGGCTCCTAAGCCAGCACCGAGAAGCGTACCAATAATTGCACCTCCCCCTGCACTGCGGCTGGCAGTGTCAGTTGTCGCACATCCGGAAGCAAAGATGGATAAAATGAAAAGAGCAGCAAGAATCAAAGAAAAATTTCGTTTATGTCGCTTCATCCAGGTTTCCTCCTAGGCAAGAGAATTAGTAAACAAAATTTCTTTATTGTATTTTATTACGAAGTAATAATACCCCGCAGCTTGCTGCGGCTGGGAATATGTTAGAATAGATGCATGGAAACAAAATTTGCCAGCCATGCAACCTACAA
>Ga0208958_1001300_pt1 | contig 25626 bp, 19 predicted proteins | sample RifOxyB1_FD_184032 | JGI IMG/M metagenome (GOLD analysis project Ga0208958, IMG submission 184032) | Soil microbial communities from Rifle, Colorado - Rifle Oxygen_injection B1 (SPAdes) | ecosystem: Environmental > Terrestrial > Deep subsurface > Rock core/Sediment | place: Rifle, Colorado...
CTGCGTCATCGGCTGGAAGTGCGAGAAGTCGAAGCGCAGGCGATCCGGCGCCACCAGCGAGCCCTTCTGCTGGACATGCGTGCCCAGCACCTCGCGCAAGGCCGCATGCAACAGGTGGGTGGCCGAGTGGTTGAGGATGGTACTGGCGCGACGCGCGGCATCGACGGACGCCACCACGTGGTCGCCGACCTTCAGGTCGCCCTTGGCGACGCGACCGACATGGCCGTGGAACTGGCCCGCGAACTTCAGCGTATCGGCGACATCGAATTCGACGCCCTGCTCCGCCAGCACGCCGGTGTCGCCGACCTGGCCGCCGGACTCCGCGTAGAACGGGGTACTGTCCAGAATGACCACGGCGTCGTCACCGGCCTGCACCGCCGATACCGGACGGCCATCCTTCAGCAGGGCGACCACCTGCAGGCCGCCTGCGTCGAGCTTGTCGTAGCCCAGGAACACCGTGGGCGACAGCTGCGCCACCAGGTCGGCCGGCAGGCCGGTGGTGGAGGTGAACTTGCCCGCGGCGCGCGCGGTTTCGCGCTGCTGCTCCATCGCCGCCTCGAAACCCGCCATATCCACCGACAGACCGCGCTCGCGCGCGATATCGGCGGTCAGGTCCACGGGGAAGCCATAGGTGTCATAAAGGCGGAACGCGTCGGCGCCGGGAATCACGCCATCGACCACGCGCGAGGCGACGTCGTCGAAGATGCGCATGCCCGAGTCCAGCGTTTCGGCGAACCGCTCCTCTTCGGCCTTCAAGGCCTTTTCGACCAGTTCACGCGCCGCCGGCAGTTCCGGATAGGCGTCGCCCATCAACTCGCACAGCGTGCCGACCATCTTGTGGAAGAAAGGCTGGCGAACGCCCAGCATCCAGCCGTGACGCAGTGCGCGACGGATGATCCGGCGCAACACGTAACCACGCCCCTCATTGGAGGGCAGCACACCGTCCACGATCAGGAAACTGCACGCGCGGATATGGTCGGCGATGACGCGCAGCGACTTGTTCTCGAGATCGGTCGTACCGGTCAGCTCGGCGGCCTTGCGGATCAGGCCCTGGAACAGATCGATCTCGTAGTTCGTATGGACATGCTGGAGCACCGCGGCCAGGCGTTCCAGACCCATGCCGGTGTCCACGCACGGCGCCGGCAGCGGTACGAGCGTGCCGTCCGGCTGGCGATCGAACTGCATGAAGACGTTGTTCCAGATCTCGATGTAGCGGTCCCCGTCCTCGTCCGGGGAGCCCGGGGGACCGCCGGCGATATGCTCGCCGTGGTCGTAGAAGATCTCGGTGCACGGACCGCAGGGGCCGGTATCGGCCATCTGCCAGAAATTGTCCGATGCATAGGGCGCGCCCTTGTTGTCGCCGATGCGCACGATGCGCTCCGGCGGCAGGCCGATCATGTCGTGCCAGAGGTCGTAGGCCTCGTCGTCAGTGTGGTAGACCGTGACCAGCAGGCGCTCCTTGGGAAGCTTCCAGACCTCGGTCAGCAACTCCCACGCCCAGGCGATGGCCTCCTTCTTGAAGTAGTCGCCGAAGGACCAGTTGCCCAGCATCTCGAAGAACGTGTGGTGGCGGGCGGTATACCCCACCGAATCCAGGTCGTTGTGCTTGCCGCCGGCCCGCAGGCAGCGCTGGACATCGGCCGCACGCACGTAGCTGCGCTTCTCCGCCCCCAGGAACACGTCCTTGAACTGCACCATGCCGGAGTTGGTGAACAGCAGGGTGGGATCGTTGCCGGGCACCAGGGAGGCGGACGGCACGATGGTGTGGCCCTTGCCGGCGAAGAAATCGAGGAAATCCTGGCGGATCTGGCGGGTGCTGAAGGTCTTGGGAGTGGTCATCTGGCAGGCATTGGCTGGAAGGCGCTTCCTTGCGCCGCGCTGTCCGCGTAATGCGGGCACGGCCGGGTGGAAGCAACCCAATGCCCTAGATTATCAGGCTGCCCCGCCCCAGTCCTCCAGCTCCAGCCGGCTGGCAGCGCGCACGGTCTCGGCATCGAAACCCCGCCGGATCAGGAAATCCGCGATTTTGCGCCGTTGAGCCGGGCCGATCTGGCGGGCTGGACCGAAACGTCGGCGGACGAGGTCGCACGCCGTTTCGGTCCAGTCGCCATCGAAGGTGGCCATGGCCGCCGTGATCGCCTCACGGTCCAGCCCGTGGGTGGACAGCTCGGCCCTGATCCTCAGCGGACCATAACCACCCGAGGCCCGGCTGCGGACGAGCGCCTCGGCAAAGCGCGTGTCGCTCTGCCAGCCCTCCGCCTCCAGCCGGTCCACGGCCGATCGCACATCGGCCGCTTCCACACCGCGGGACGTCAATTTCCGGGAGAGTTCCCGGCGGGAATGCTCCCGCCGGGTCAGCAGGCCGAGGGCACGCTGCAGCGGCGTCTGTTCGACCGGCTTGCGGCGGCGGACGTTGCGTGCGTCCTCATCCGCCATCGCGCGCGCCCTTCCCGTTCCCGCTCACGCCCGTCCTTACTCGGCGTCGTCTTCCGCGCCTTCGCCACGCGGGGCTTCGGCCGGCTGGAACTTCTCGCGCAGCTCGGCCTCCAGCTTCGCGGCAATGGCCGGGTTCTCGCGCAGGAACGTGCGGGAGTTGTCCTTGCCCTGGCCGATGCGCTCGCTGCCATAGCTGTACCAGGCGCCGGCCTTCTCCACCAGCTTGGCCTCCACGCCCATGTCGATCAGCTCGCCTTCGCGGCTGATGCCCTCGCCATACAGGATCTCCGTGACCACCTGCTTGAACGGAGGCGCCAGCTTGTTCTTGACCACCTTGATCTTGGTCTGGTTGCCGATGATCTCGTCGCCCTTCTTGATGGCGCCGATGCGGCGGATGTCCAGGCGGACCGAAGCGTAGAACTTCAGTGCGTTGCCGCCGGTGGTGGTTTCGGGGCTCTGGCCGGGCATCATCACGCCAATCTTCATGCGCAACTGGTTGATGAAGATGACGGTGGTATTGGAGCGCTTGATGTTGCCGGTGAGCTTGCGCAGGGCCTGGCTCATCAGGCGCGCCTGCAGGCCCGGCAGCTGGTCGCCCATCTCGCCCTCGATTTCCGCCTTCGGCGTCAGCGCCGCCACGGAGTCGATGACCACGATGTCGATGGAGCCGGAACGTACCAGCATGTCGGCGATTTCGAGCGCCTGCTCGCCGGTGTCCGGCTGGGACAGCAGCAGGTCATCCACGTTCACGCCCAGCTTGGCGGCGTAGATAGGGTCGAGTGCGTGCTCGGCATCGATGAAGGCCGCGGTGCCGCCCTGCTTCTGGCACTGGGCGATGGCCTGCAGGGTCAGCGTGGTCTTGCCCGAGGATTCCGGACCATAGATTTCCACAACCCGGCCGCGCGGCAGGCCGCCGATGCCCAGGGCGATATCCAGCATCAGCGAGCCGGTGGGGATGATTTCCACGGGTTCGATGACCCGATCACCCATGCGCATCACCGAGCCCTTGCCGAACTGGCGCTCGATCTGGGTCAGGGCGGCGGAAAGGGCGCGCTTCTTGTTCTCGTCCATCGTCGTGGTCCTAGTCAATGTGGTCGTATGCGGTGAGGTGAGTGTGGGGAGCGCCCATCGCACAGGCTGCGACGGTGCGGGCATGGGAGAAAATAAAATGCGGCGAGACGCTGCGGGACCGGTCCAGGCCGTGCGGCCGTGTCGGAAAACCCCGCGCGGCAGCGTCGGAAGCGGCCCTGCGCGGATTCACCGGTTGGGCCTCACCAGGCCGCAGTACAGGCCTTCGATGGCGAAATCCTGGTCCGGCGCGACCTCGATGGGCGCATAGTCGGGGTTGCGCGGCAGCAGCCGGATGCGGTCCTTGCCGATCTTCAGCAGCTTCACCGTGATGGCGTCGTCGATGCGTGCCACCACGATCTGGCCGGAGCGGGCATCGCGGGTACGGTGCACGCCGATCAGGTCGCCGTCGAAGATGCCTTCGTCGCGCATCGAATCGCCCCTCACCTTCAACAGGTAATCCGGCGCCGGGGCGAAGAAGGCCCGGTCCAGCAACACGTAGTCGTGGTGGTCGGCATCCGCGCCGATCGGCGCGCCGGCCGCCACCCGTCCCAGCACTGGCACACGCAGGCCCTCCTCGTTCGCGGCCGGGAATGCCAGATCCGGCTGGGGCGAAGGTGGGGCCTTGAGCAGGCGGATGCCGCGGGCGCGGCCCGGCACGCGTTCGATGGCGCCCGCCTGTTCCAGCGCCTCCAGGTGATACTGGGCAGCCCGCACGCCCTTGAAACCGAAGGCCTTGGCGATTTCGGCCTGCGAAGGCGGCATGCCCTCGGCCTCCAGCCGTTCGGCGATCAGGGCAAGGATGGCGAGCTGGGTATCGGTCAGGTCCATGGTTAGTAGTAATACTACTAACGACCCGCCCTGACAAGGGGTGCCGCTAGCGCCGCCCGCTGCGCCAGATGGAGAACAGGATCCAGACCCCGCAGAGCGCAGCCCCGACGAAGCCCAGCACCCCCAGGGCCATCAGCCAGCGGTTGGAGACCCCTCCGCCCACGCTGTTCATCACGATCGACGAACCGATCACCAGCGACGCCGTGATGATGCCCATCGTCAACCGGTTGGCGGCGCGGTCCACCTGTTCCCCGAAGGCCCTGAGCGTATCGACCTCGATGTGCATCTGCAGCTTGCCGCGCCGGGCCGACTGCAGCAGGCGGTGGACGTCGCGCGGCATGTCGCGCAGCAGGTCGACCAGGCCGGAGAGCGTGCGGCGCCCGCGCCGGACCAGTACATCCGGGGCGAAGCGCTCCAGCATCGCGCGCTCCAGGTAGGGTCGCGCCTCGCTGGCCATGTCGAAATCCGGATCCAGCTGCCGCCCCATGCCCTCCAGGGTGAGGAATGCCTTGATCATCAGCGCCAGGTCGGCCGGCAGGCTGAGGCCGTGCTCGCGCAGCATCGCCGTGACGTCGCCGAGCATCGCGCCCATGCGCAGGTCCTTGAGCGGGACCCCGCGGTACTGATCGACGAAGACGTCGGCCGATTCCTGCAAACGCACCTCATCGATATCGTTGTTTTCCTCGGTCCAGTCCGCCAGCACCTCGGCGACGGCGGCCGAGTCGTGGACCACCAGCCCATGCAGCAGGCGCACGATCTGGAACCGCCGCTGCTCGGTGACCCGTCCCACCATGCCGAAATCGATCACGCCGATCGCGCCATCCGGCATGTAGAAAATGTTGCCCGGGTGCGGGTCGGCATGGAAGAAGCCGTCCTCAAGCACCATCTTCAGCACCAGGCCCGCGCCCGTGCGCGCCAGCTGCACACGGTCCAGCCCCATCGCATCGACAGCGGCGAGGTCGCGCCCGGGCACGCCCTCGAGGCACTCCTGCACGTTGAGCCGCTCGCAGGTCCATTGCCAGTACACCCGCGGGATGACGATATCGTCGCGGCCGGCGAAGTTGTGCGCAATCCGCTCGGCATTGCGGCACTCGGCGGCGAAGTCGAGTTCGCGGCGCAGCGACGCGCTGAACTGCTGGACGATGCGCTGCGGATGGTAGCGGCGCAGTTCCGGCAGGTTCTTCTCGACGATCACCGCCAAGTGCTTCAGCAGCCGCAGGTCGGCCTCGACCGTGTCGCGGATGCCGGGGCGGCGGATCTTCAGGACGACGGCGCTGCCATCGGCCAGCCAGGCGCGATGGGCCTGCGCCAGCGAGGCGGCCGCCAGCGGCTCATGTTCCACGCGCGCGAATACCGCTTCGGGTTCGGCACCCAGATCCTCGCGCAGCTGGGGAAGCACCGTGTCCCAGGGCAGCGCGGGCACGGCGTTCTGCAGCTTGCCGAGCTCGTCGATCCAGGCTGGCGGAAGCAGGTCCACGCGGGTGGCCAGCACCTGGCCGAGCTTGACGAACGTCGGACCCAGATCCTGCAGGGTGCAACGCAGGCGCGTAGGCACGTCCATACGCAGGCGCCCTTCCTCCACCGCCTGCCAGTGCAGCAGCCGGCCGGCCTTCTCCAGCACCCCGGCCATGCCCATGCGCTTGACCACGTCGCCGAAGCCCCACCGGATCAGGACGGATGCGATGTCCTGCAGCCGACCCAGATCGCGCACGGTGCCCAGCGTCTCCCACATCATGCGTCCGCTCCCCGCCGTGGCGCGCCGCTCACAGCGACTCCAGCCCTTTCAGTGCGGCTTCCACCGTCTGCCGCCGTACCGCTTCGCGATCGCCCGCGAACTGGAACATCTCCGCGCGCGCGTAGCCGCCGCGCCGCTTCCAGCCTATCCACACCGTGCCCACCGGCTTGTCGGGACTGCCGCCGCCGGGCCCGGCGATGCCGGTCACCGCCACGGCGACGCTGGCACCGGAGTTGACCAGGGCGCCGGACACCATCTCGATGACGGTCTCGCGGCTGACCGCGCCGTGGACCTCCAGGGTCTGCGGCCGCACGCCCAGCAACGCCTGCTTGGCCTCATAGCTGTAGGCCGCCATCCCGCAGTCGAACCAGTCGGAGGAGCCGGCGATATCGGTCACGCACTTGGCGATCCAGCCACCGGTACAGCTTTCCGCCGTGACCAGATGGTCGCGGCCCTGCCGCAGGCGCTCGCCGACATGGTGGGCCAGCACGCGCAGGGCTTCATCGGTGGGTACGGACATCTCTTGGGTTCCGACAGGGGGGGCGTGCGTGTTGTAGCCGATTTGCCGGGCGCTGTCGCCCTGCCGGGCCACAAAAGAAAACGGCCCGCCGGGGAAGGCGGGCCGCTCGCCACATCGTGCGAAGGGGATCAGTAGCGGACGCGCAGCGTCACACCGTACATCCGGGGTGCACCCAGGAAGGCGTTGAACGTGTTGAACGGGTTGTTCGGGGCCGGCGAGACGTTCTGCAGCGGGCCGTCGAAGCCGACCTGCACGTAGTCCTCATCGGTGATGTTGGTGCCCCAGAACTCCAGCATCCACCGCTGGTCCTGCGCACCGATGCCGAAGCGCGCGTTCGCCACGGTGTACGCGTCCTGCATCTTTTCCGGGTCGAGGTCGGAGCCGGTGTTGTACTTGGACACGTACTTGGCGCCGATGTTGAAACGCGCCATCAGGTTGCCGATGTCCCACTCGTAGGTGATCGCCGCCGAGCCGGACCACTTCGGCGCGAAGCTCATCTGCGCACCCTGCAGCTTGTACAACGCTCCGACCGAGGGGCATGCGGCGGAGGTCTGTCCCGGCCCGACGAAATCGCAACCCGGGATGTTGTCGCCGTACTTCGTGTCGGCATACATCAGGCCGCTCTGCAGCATCAGACCGCGGATCGACTTCGGCTGCCACATCAGTTCGGCATCCAGGCCCTGCGAGGTGACTTCCGGAATCGAGCGCACCACGAAGCTGGTGCCCAGGAAGCTGTTGAGCTGGAAGTCCTCGTACTTCTGGTGGAACAGGGTGGCGTTCAGCAGCAGGTTGCCGTCCAGCCAGGTGGTCTTGGCGCCCAGCTCGTAGCTGTCCACAAACTCGCCGCCGAACGAGGTGTCGAGGACCGGCTGGATGCCGTTTGCACTGCCGCTGCTCAGCCCGTTCGACGACTGCACGCGATCCAGGTTGAAGCCGCCACCCTTGTAGCCGCGGGCGAACGAACCGTAGGTCATCACGTTGTCGTTCCACCGATAGGCCGCCTTCAGCGTGCCCGACCATTCCTTCTCTTCGCGCTGCTGCACCGTGTCGCGCGTGGGTGCGTTGTGCAACGGGTTGGCCCAGGGCAGGCAGCCGTAGCCGACCACCGTGGGCGCCGCCGCCGACGCCTGCGCCACGGTCAAGCCACGAGCCACCAGGGCCGCGACGACCTGCGCGGGATTGGCGAGCATCGCGCCGCAGCCGGCGCCACCGTTGGGGTTGCTGTAGTTGGAGACCAGGCTCTTCTTTTCCCGGGTGTAGCGCAGGCCCACGGTGATATCCAGGGCGTCGGTGGCGTGCCAGGTGTTGTTGGTGAACAGCGCGGTGCTCTTGGCGTTCTGCTTGTAGGTGTCCAGCGCGCCGAGACCGGCGAAGACCGTGCCGAACGGGCGCCCGCTGGCCTGCGACAGGAACAGCGGCGCGGTCGGCGACTGGCCCAGGGCAGGATTGATGATGGACAGCAGCGCCACCGACAGATACGGCTCGTAGTGCGCGCCCACGCGGTAGGTCTCGGTGCGGTCCAGATCCTCATCCGAGTAGAACGCACCCACCATCCAGTCCACGCGTTCGGTGGCCCCGGTCAGGCGGAACTCCTGACTGAAGGTATCGAAGCCGGTGAAGGACTCGTCCTCGTCCGCATTGCGGTACAGGATGTCCGCCGTGCTGAAGTCGTAGTCCAGGCCATTGATGGCCTCCCACTTGCGCTGGGCGGTGATGGAGGTCAGCGTGGCGTCGCCGAACCACGGCGAATCCCAGTTGACCTCCACCGACACGCCGCTGTCCTTGATGTCCTGCGTGGTCGGCCGGTTGCTGTAGGCGACGCGGTCGAACGGATCGTCGCCCGGCGCGGCGACGGCCTGGCCGCCAACGAGCGCATTGAGGATGGCGGCGGTGGCGCCCACCGTGGTCTGCACCGCGGTGCAGCAGTTCTCTTCCCGGCTGGTGAAGTCGCCGGCCACCAGGATGTCCAGGTTGTCGCTGGGCTCCAGCAGCAGCTTGCCGCGCACCGTGTGGAAGTTCTGGTCGTAGTCGTCGGTTTCCTTGCGCGGACCATTGCCGGTGCGCACGTCCATCCAGCCGTCGCGCTTGCGCTTGGCGGCATACAGGTTGAACGCGCCCACCTCGCCCAGCGCGTCGTTGTAGCTGCCGGACGCGCCCAGGGCGCCATGGTTGCCCACGGTGACCTCGCCTTCGGCGCTCTGCGTGTAGCCGGGGCGACGGGTCACCACGTTGATGACACCCGCCGAGGTGTTCTTGCCGAACACCGTGCCCTGCGGGCCCTTCAGCACTTCGATGCGTTCGAGCTGGCCCAGATCGCCGAAGCCGACACTGTTGCGCGGGCGGTAGACGCCGTCGATCACCACGCCGACCGAAGACTCGAGGCCTACGTTGTCGCCGACGGTGCCGATGCCGCGGATGCGCGCGGTGGTGATGGCCTCGCTCTGCGTGCTGGTCACGGTCATGCCGGGCACCAGGACCTGCAGGTCCTTGATGTCGCGCACGCCGGTGTCCTGCAGGAGTTGTTCGGAGATCGCAGTGACCGCGATCGGCACATCCTGCATGGCCTCCTCACGCTTCTGCGCGGTCACCGTCATGGTGGCCAGCGTGGTGGGTTCCTCTTCTTCGGCCGGCGCAGCCGCCTGCTGCGCGTATGCGTGCGAGGTTGCGCAGAGCGCGGTGAAGACGGCGAGCGAAAGCGCTTTGCGCCTGTGCGATGCAGTGACCATGTTGTCCCCTCCCAAGGGCCATGTTCTGGCGATGTCGTGCAAGAAAATCCGTAGTGGTACGGGCGGCATTACCGCCGAAAGCGAACGCAACTCCCCTTGCGTCAACGCGAAATTAACACCGGCTTCACAGCGCGGCATTCTGCACTGCGTCGATACGCAGGCCATCACTTTGGCATGGATAAGCCACTGATTTTACGAACGATCGTGCGGAACTCCGATTACGCCCAGCCGGCTTCGCGCGCGGCGCAACGCGCCCCTCCCTTGTCATGGCAGGCAGGCTCGGGCGCACGTCGACAACCGGGCGCGGCGCGGCCAGCGGCTACAATCAACGCCCTTTTGCCCCCTCATCCCCACTGGCCTCGTGAGCAAAGACAAGTCGGAACACACGCCCCTGATGAAGCAGTTCTTCGCCGCCAAGGCGGAGTACCCGGACCTGCTGCTCTTCTTCCGGATGGGGGACTTCTACGAACTTTTCTACGACGACGCACGCAAGGCCGCGCGGTTGCTCGACATCACGCTGACCCAGCGCGGCAGTTCCGGGGGCGCGCCCATCCCGATGGCCGGGGTGCCGGTGCATGCCTGCGAGGGCTACCTGGCCCGACTTGTGGCGCTGGGCGAGTCGGTGGCGATCTGCGAACAGATCGGCGACCCCGCCCTGGCCAAGGGCCTGGTGGAACGCAAGGTGGTGCGCGTGGTGACGCCCGGCACGGTGACCGACGAGGCCCTGCTCAACGAACGCCGCGACACGCTGCTCATGGCGGTCGCGCGCGGGCGCTCGGGTTACGGGTTGGCCTGGGCGGACCTGGCCGGTGGCCGCTTCCTCGTCAACGAGGTCGAGAACGACGACGCGCTGGAGGCCGAACTCGCGCGGCTTGAGCCGGCCGAACTGCTGCTGCCGGATGAGGAAGGCTGGCCGGCATTCCTGCAGCAGCGCACGGGAACGCGCCGGCGTGCGCCGTGGCTGTTCGACCCCGACAGCGGGCGCCGCCAGCTGCTGGGCTTCTTCGGCGTGCATGACCTCACGGGGTTCGGCATCGACGACAAGGCGTTGGCCACGGCCGCCGCGGGCGCCCTGCTGGGTTATGTGGAAGAGACCCAGAAGCAGCGACTGCCGCATCTCACCGCGATCGCGGTGGAGTCGGCCAGCGACGCGATCGCGATGAACGCCGCCACGCGCCGCCACCTGGAACTGGATACCCGCGTCGATGGCGACACGCGGCACACCTTGCTGGGCGTGCTGGACACCACCGTCACGCCGATGGGCGGGCGTCTGTTGCGGCGTTGGCTGCACCGGCCACTGCGCGACCGCCGCCTGCTGGGCGAGCGCCACCATGCCGTCGCCACGCTGATGGAACACACCGCGCGCGATCTGCGCACCGGCTTCCGCGGGCTGGGCGACCTGGAACGTATCCTTACCCGCGTGGCGCTGCGCTCGGCACGCCCGCGCGACCTGTCCACGCTGCGCGATGGCCTGGCACTGCTGCCGGAGGTGCAGGGGCATCTCGCACCGCTGGATTCGCCGCGCCTGCGGGCGCTGGCGGCGGAACTGGGCGAGCACGCGGACACCGCGGCGCTGCTCATCGCTGCCATCGCCGCGCAACCGCCGTTGAAACTCAGCGACGGCGGCGTGCTGGCCGACGGCTACGATGCCGAACTCGACGAACTGCGCCGGCTCAGCACGAACGCGGACCAGTTCCTCGTCGACCTGGAAGCCCGCGAGCGCGCGAGCAGCGGCATCGCCACGCTGAAGGTCGGTTACAACCGCGTGCATGGCTATTACATCGAGATCAGCAAGGGCCAGGCCGACCGTGCCCCAGTGCATTACACGCGACGCCAGACGCTGACCGGCGCCGAGCGCTACATCACCGAAGAGCTCAAGCAGTTCGAGGACAAGGTGCTGTCGGCACGCGAGCGTTCGCTGTCCCGCGAGAAGCTGCTGTACGACGCCCTGCTGGATACGCTCAATGCGCGCCTTGAGCCGCTCAAGCGCTGCGCTGCCGCGCTGAGCGAACTGGACGTGCTCGCCGCCTTCTCAGAACGTGCACAGGAACTGGACTGGGCGCAACCGGAACTGGACGAAGCGCCCGGCCTGCGCATCGAGCGCGGACGGCACCCGGTGGTAGAGGCGGTGCGCAAGGAACCGTTCGAGCCCAACGACCTGTTACTGGACGAAGGCAGGCGCATGCTGGTGATCACCGGCCCGAACATGGGCGGCAAGTCGACCTACATGCGGCAGAACGCGCTGATCGTGCTGCTGGCCCACATCGGCAGTTTCGTCCCGGCATCGCGTGCGGTGATCGGGCCTATCGACCGTATCCTCACCCGCATCGGCGCCGGCGACGACCTGGCGCGTGGCCAGTCCACCTTCATGGTGGAGATGGCGGAGACCAGCTACATCCTGCATCACGCCACTTCACAGTCGCTGGTGCTGATGGACGAGATCGGCCGCGGCACCTCGACCTACGACGGCCTGGCGCTGGCGGACGCGGTGGCGCGCCACCTGGCCGACACCAACCGCTGCTACACGCTGTTCGCCACCCATTATTTCGAATTGACGGCGCTCGCAGGAGAACCCGGCAGCGGCATCGCCAACGTGCATCTGGACGCTGTGGAGCACGGCGATACGCTGGTCTTCATGCATGCGGTGAAGGAGGGGGCGGCGGATCGGAGCTTCGGCCTGCAGGTGGCTGCGCTGGCCGGCCTGCCCAGGACCACGCTGCAGCAGGCACGCCGGCGGCTGGCCGAGCTGGAACAGCGTGGCCGGGAAACCCATGCATCGGACATGGCGCCGCAGGCGCTGGATGCGCCGCAACAGTTCGGCCTGTTCGCCGCGGCGCCTTCGGCTGCACAGGAAGCCCTGGCGGCGATCGATCCCGACGAACTGTCGCCCAAACAGGCGCTCGAAGCGCTGTACCGTCTCAAGGCGCTGCTCTGATCCTGTAGGCGCGGGATGCCTGCGCATTCCTCCCACGCCCCCCCCGACCATCGCAGCGGGGCACGACCGCGCACGCGCCTACAACACCCGCGTAACGCCTGCGGAGTATCGTGGGCGCGTGCCGTGGGGATGCCGACGGATGGCGCAACGCACCATTGAATGCTGCTATCGGACTCTTCGCAAAAAACGATTTTCCTTGATCGTCTGCACTGCCTAGTCTGGTCGCCATCCGCCCACGCCCTCGAGGACGTCAGCCGTGTGCACACCCGCCCTGCCGTCCTCCCTGCACCCTCCTCCCCCGCTCCCCGCGAAGCGCACGTTGCATCGCGCGTCGCTTTTTCCTTTCAGCACCGACGCATTCCCGCCCCCTCCTGAAACACCCCACTGCCCTAGGAAGCCCCGCCATGACCACTGAATCCAAGTGCCCGTTCCATCCGACTGCGGGTGGCGGTACCGGCAATCGCGACTGGTGGCCCAACCAGTTGCGCCTGGACCTGCTGAACCAGCACTCGTCGCGCTCCAACCCGCTCGACCCCGGCTTCGACTACGCCGAGGCGTTCAAGAAGGTCGACTACCACGCGCTGAAGAAGGACCTGCGCGACCTGATGACCGATTCGCAAGACTGGTGGCCGGCCGATTTCGGCCACTACGGCGGCCTTTTCGTCCGCATGGCCTGGCATAGCGCAGGCACCTACCGCATCGGCGACGGGCGCGGCGGCGGCGGCCGCGGACAGCAGCGCTTCGCGCCGCTCAACAGCTGGCCCGACAACGTCAGCCTGGACAAGGCGCGCCGCCTGCTGTGGCCGATCAAGCAGAAATACGGGCAGGCCATCTCGTGGGCCGACCTGATGATCCTGGCCGGCAACGTCGCGCTGGAAACGATGGGCTTCCGCACTTTCGGCTTCGGCGGTGGGCGTGAGGACACCTGGGAACCGGACCAGGACGTGTACTGGGGCCGCGAGACCACGTGGCTGGGCGGCGACATCCGCTATGCGCACGGCTCCGAGGGCGTCGAGAAGCCAGGCGACGAAGGTGTGCTGGTCTCGGACGACACGGCCGACGGCGACGTGCATTCGCGCCGGCTGGAGAATCCGCTGGCGGCCGTGCAGATGGGTCTGATCTACGTGAACCCGGAAGGCCCCGACGGCAATCCCGATCCCCTGCTCGCGGCGAAGGACATCCGCGACACCTTCGCCCGCATGGCGATGGACGACGAGGAGACCGTCGCCCTCATCGCCGGCGGCCATACCTTCGGCAAGACGCATGGTGCCGGCCCCGCCGACAACGTGGGGGCCGAACCGGAAGCGGGCGAACTGGAACAGCAGGGCCTGGGCTGGCACAACAGGTTCGGCAGCGGCAAGGGCGGCGACACCATCACCTCGGGCATCGAGGTCACCTGGACGCAGACGCCCACGCTGTGGAGCAACAAGTTCTTCGAGAACCTGTTTGGGTTCGAATGGGAGCTGGAGAAGTCGCCTGCCGGCGCCCACCAATGGGTCGCCAAGAACGCGCCGGAGGACGTTCCGCTCGCGCACGACCCCACCCGCAAGCAGCGCCCCAAGATGCTGACCACCGACCTGTCGCTCCGCTTCGATCCGATCTACGGGCCGATCTCCAAGCGCTTCCTGGAGAATCCGCAGGCGTTCGCCGATGCGTTCGCGCGGGCGTGGTTCAAGCTGACCCATCGCGACATGGGCCCGCGTGCGCGTTACCTGGGCCCGGAAGTGCCCAAGGAAGAACTGATCTGGCAGGACCCGCTGCCCAATGCCGACTACGCACCCATCGATGCGGCCGACATCGCTACGTTGAAGGGCAAGGTGGCGGCCTCGGGACTGTCCGTGTCCGAGCTGGTCGCCACGGCGTGGGCGTCGGCATCGACGTTCCGCGGCGGCGACAAGCGCGGCGGTGCGAACGGCGCGCGTATACGCCTGGCGCCGCAGAAGGACTGGGCGGTCAACCGACCCGATCAGCTGGCGAAGGTGCTGAAGGCACTCGAACGCATCCAGATGGAATTCAACCTGGAGGCCAGCGGCGGCAAGAAAGTGTCGCTGGCAGATCTCATCGTGCTGGCAGGCGGTGTGGGCGTGGAGCAGGCAGCGAAGGCGGGCGGCGTCGACGTCACGGTGCCGTTCCGTCCCGGCCGCACCGATGCACGCCAGGACCAGACCGATGTCGCGTCGTTCGCCGTGCTGGAGCCCTTCGCCGATGGGTTCCGCAATTACCTCAAGGGACGCTCGGTCGTGCCCGCCGAACACCTGCTGGTCGACAAGGCGCAATTGCTGACCCTCACGGCACCGGAAATGACGGTGCTGGTCGGCGGCCTGCGCGTACTGGGCGCCAATGCGGACGGCAGCGACACGGGCGTGCTCACCGACAGGCCCGGCACGCTGAGCAACGACTTCTTCGTCAACCTGCTCGACATGGGCACGGAGTGGAAGGCCACCGGCGACAACCGCTACGCGGGACATGACCGCAAGACGGGGGCGAACAAGTGGACCGGGAGCCGGGTCGACCTGGTGTTCGGCTCGAACTCGGTGCTGCGCGCACTGGCCGAGGTCTATGCCAGCGCGGATGGCAGGGAAAAGTTCGTGAAGGACTTCGTAGCGGCCTGGACGAAGGTGATGGAACTGGACCGTTTCGACCTGCACTGATCTTCCACCGCAGGCCTTCGCAACGCCGCATGGCCGGATCCGGCATGCGGCGTTGTCGTGTCCGCCGGTCGGTCCAGGGCAATTGTGAGTCGGTGCCCGGTCAGATTGGCGCTAGCATCATCCGCGACTCTCCATCCCCGTCCAGGAGGACGACCTCACGATGAGCAACGCATCCCTCGCCGAAGATCTCTTCGCCCAGTTGCAGGGCGCCCCGCTGCAGCAGGTCTCCCAGCAACTCGGCATCGGGCAGATGCAGGCCTCCAGCGCGGTAAGTGCCGCGCTTCCGCTGCTATTGGGCGCGCTGGGTCGCAACACGGCGCAGCCGCAAGGCGCAGAAGCCCTGTTCGGCGCCCTGCAACGCAACCACGCCGGTCTCGACCTGGGCGCGGTGCTGGGCGGCGCTTCGTCGCCGCAGGCCAATGGCGCCGGCATCCTCGGCCACATCTTCGGAGGCCAGCAGAACCGGGCCGAACTGGGCCTGGGCCAGGCCACCGGCCTGGGAGGTGAGCGCGCGGGCCAGTTGCTGAAGATCCTGGCGCCCATCGTGCTGGCCTTCATCGCCCAGCGCATGAGCCAGGGCGGCGCGCAGAACAACCCGCTGGGACTGGCCGAAGTACTGGGCCAGGAGCAGCGCCAGGTGCAGCAGCAGGGCGGCCTGGGCGGCGGACTGCTCGGTGCGGTGCTCGACCAGGATGGCGACGGCCAGCTGGGCCTGGGGGACATCCTCAAGATCGGCAGCGGCATGTTCGGCGGCGGACGCTGAGCGGCCCGCATCATGCAAGACGAAGGGCGCCTCGGCGCCCTTCTTTTTACATCGCGTCGATGTCGCCCAGCGCGCGGATCAGGCGCCGCGCACGCTTGTCGGGTCTGGACTGTGGCGCCTGGTAACCGGCACGCTCGGCCCGTCGCTGCGCCAGGGCCGCTTCGCGCCGCGCACGCGAGGCTTCGGATTCGACATACAGCGCCTGCGCTGCGGGGGCAGGCCCACGCTGATCGCTGAGCCCGCGCACTTCGATCTCGTAGGTATCGTCACCGCGCGTGATTGCCAGTACATCGCCCACGCGCACGGCGCGCGAGGACTTGGCCCGTTGTCCGCCCACGTCGACCTTGCCGGTCACGATGGCCTGCTTGGCCAGGCTGCGGGTCTTGTAGAAGCGGGCGGCCCAGAGCCAGATGTCCAGCCTGGTGGCCTGTGTGGCCAATTCTTGATTCTGCATGCCGTACTGAGAATTTGACTGGGCCTGGATATGGCGGGAGCGCGGAAAAGAATTACTGCATAGCCTGCCGGGTGGCCCAAATCGTCGGCGTGCCTACGGCAGTTCGTAGAGTCCCGCCTTCTCCGCGATGGTGCGCGACAGTTCCACGCTGCGGGGCCCAGCGAGACCACCATACAGTGCATCCACTCGCGCTAAAAGATCACCGGCTTCCTCCAGATTGCCTCCCGCGATCTTTGTGACCACCTCGTCGAGTTGGGACCTGATGCGCTCATCCAGCTTCGCGTAGCACTCGCGAGCGTGCTCGTTCTCCTGTACAGGCCGCTCCATCGCGTCCATCGACCTGTCGAATCCCCGCCCATCCGGAACCCAGTGCTCGACGCCGTTCTGAGGGACCTGCCGGACACCCTGCATGCACAACATCTCAAGATTCTTCCGCGTTCGTGCATCCTTCGAGCGGTTGGGCGAATCGTTGCCGCCGGTCGAGAAAACGAAGCGCGTCCGCCCCTGCATCAGGCGGGAGAGCGTATCGGAGGGAAGAGTAAATCCGCTTTTACCGCCCAATGCGTCGCTGCCTCCCGCAAGGAACACGCCTCGGAACACGTCGGGGTAGGCCATCGCAGTCCGTTGTGCTGTTCGCGATCCTCCCGAGAAGCCTCCGATGTAAACCCGTTCGGGATCCAGGGCATATCTGCTGCGCACGTACTCGTAGCCGTGCAGCGCCAGCGGTACCCGACGATCGAAGATGTTCTCGCTGTTGCTGGACCTGCGCGATGCCACGTAGATGATGTGTCGATCACGAAACACCCTCCACCAGTCGTGCGGGACCTGGATGTCGTCGGCAGGCCAAATGAACACCATCAAGCCGTACTTCCCGTTCGCATCGGGTTCGGGCACGAACAATTCGAAAGGTTCTTCGCCCAGTGCGATCGTCTGCTCCTGCAGACTGAACTCCACCTTCTGGCGAAACTTGACGATGCGGTCCTGGGTGACCGGACTGAGTAGCCGCGAGGTGAGCTCAGACGCCGATGCGAGCGGCGACAGCGTGTCGAGTGTAACCGCGTGGCTGGGCGAGTTGGCCGCTGCCAGTCCGCCCGACAAGAGGACGCCGGCCAGACCCACCACGACGCGGAACAACCGTATTGCGGGACCACGCTGCATGGGAGCGCTCGTTCAGTGACGGAGGAGGCGGAGATCGCTGCAACGATCAAGAAGCCGCACGGAACGCCAGAACGCAAACGGCCACCCGAAGGTGGCCGTTCATGCACCGCATTCAGCCGAACGTTACTCGGCGGCAGCGGCCAGGCGCGCGGCCTTGGCGGCGGCATTGGCGGCCAGGTCTTCCTTGATGCGGGCAGCCTTGCCTTCCAGGTCGCGCAGGTAGTACAGCTTGCCGGCGCGGACCTTGCCGCGGCGCTTCACTTCGACCGAGTCGATCGAGGCGCTGTGGGTCTGGAACACGCGCTCGACGCCGTAGCCGTGCGAGATCTTGCGCACGGTGAAAGCGGAGTTCAGGCCGGCGTTCTTCTTGGCGATGACGACGCCTTCGTACGCCTGCACGCGCTCGCGGTTGCCTTCCTTGACCTTCACGTTGACGACGACCGTGTCACCGGGGCCGAACGCGGGCAGCTCGCGCGTGATCTGGGAGGCTTCGAATTCCTGGAGGAGCTTGCTCATGTTGGCACCAATGCTTGTATGCGTGATCGTGTCTTGCGACAGCGGAAACTGATGCAGTCGCCGGATTGCGCTGCACGATATTCTTATGGGATCCGGGGGCGTGAACCGCCCAAGGGTCGCGCATTCTACCGGATTTACCGGCCGGGTGGCTACCCTGCCCCGTCCCGGCCCGCCAGAGCGGCCCTGAACGCCTCCAGCAGCAGCCGGTCGGCCTTGGACAGGCCGGCCTCGTACAGCAGGTCCGGGCGACGGAGCCAGGTCCGGCCTAGCGCCTGCTGGCGGCGCCAGCGCGCGATGGCCGCATGGTCGCCGGAGCGCAGGACGGCCGGCACGTCGCCCAGCGGATGGCTCGAAGGCTGCGTGTAGTGCGGGCAGTCCAGCAGGCCGTCCCCCTCGAAACTGTCCTGGATGGCCGACTCCGCATCGTTCAGAGCACCTTCCTGCAGGCGCCCGACCGCGTCGATGACCACGGCCGCCGCCAGTTCGCCGCCGGACAGCACGTAGTCGCCGATCGAAAGTTCTTCGTCGACCTCGGCCTGGAGGAAGCGCTCGTCCACGCCTTCGTAGCGCCCGCACAGCAGGATCATGCGTGGAAGGGTCGCCAGTTCGCGCACTTTCTTCTGGGTGAGCGGCGCGCCCTGCGGGCTCATGTAGATCACTGGCGCCGGGACCGGATCCGCCGCCCGGACCGCTTCAAGACAAGCCCGCAGGGGCTCGAGCAGCATCACCATGCCCGGGCCGCCACCGAACGGCCGGTCGTCCACCCGGCGGTAGCCGCCGGTGGCGTAATCGCGCGGATTCCAGCCATGCAGCGACAGCAGTCCACGCTCCTGCGCACGTCCCACCACGCCCACGGCTGCGGCCTGGGCGATGAAGTCGGGAAACAGGGTCATGACGTCGATGCGCATGGCGATCGGCTACAACTCGATGAGGACGCAGGGTAACCGCCATGGCGGTCGCTGGCGACGTGACTAGAACTCCGGGTCCCAGTCCACGGTGACCACACCCGCCTCGAAATCCACCGAGCGGATGTAGTCGGGATCGACGAACGGGATCAGGCGCTCGCGGTCGCCACGCGCCACCAGCACGTCGTTGGCACCGGTCGAGAACAGGTGCGAGACGGTGCCGAAGTCGGTGCCGTCCACATTGATCACGCGCAGGCCTTCCAGATCGACCCAGTAGAATTCGCCCGCGCTCGGCGGCGGCAACGCGGAGCGCGGGACGAAGATCTCCTGCCCGCGCATCGCTTCTACCTGGTCGCGATCCTCCACCCCCGGCAACGTCGCCACCAGATGCTTGCCGGACGCCTTGCCACGCGCGCCACTCAGCTCGCGCTCGACGCCGGCGGCATCGCGCAGCGTCCACGGCTGGTAGCGGAAGATGGCCTCGCGTGGCTCGGTCCAGGATTCGATCTTGATCTGGCCGCGCACACCAAAAGCGCCCAGTAGCCTTCCCAGCAGAATCATCTTCTGCGGAGTCGGTGGGCGCTCGGTGTTCATGCGGACGGAAGGCCGCGCGGCGTGCGCGGCCGGGTCGCTCAGGCCGCCGGAGCGGACTTGGCGACTTCCTTGTACAGGTTGCGGACCTTTTCGGTCAGCTGCGCGCCGTTGCCGACCCAATGGTCGACGCGGGCCACGTCGAGTTCGACGCGCTTTTCGTTGCCGGCGGCGACCGGGTTGTAGTAACCCACGCGCTCGATGTTGCGGCCGTCACGCGCGCTGCGCGAGTCGGTGACGATGATGTGGTAGAAGGGGCGCTTCTTCGCGCCGCCGCGGGTGAGACGGATCTTGACCATGGTGTTTTCCAGTGTTGCCCAGTCGCCAGAATGGCGAGGTAAGCCCGCTATTCTAAGCCATTGAATCGCTCAGGAAAACCCACCCGGGCTCTCCCGTCACCGTGGTCAGGCGAGCGGCTCCCACGGCGACGCCTCAAACACCTCCGCCAGCCGCGTCATCAGGGCCGTATCAATGCCCCATGCGACGGCATCGGCGCCCACCACTGGCTGTAACCCACTGGCGTTGCAGGCAAAAGCAGCCCGGAACCGCCCCAGATCATGCCGAAGGACCGGCGTCGACCGCTGGGCCACGCCGGCCCGGGTCAAGGCGGCCTGCAGCAAGCGTTCGGCCGTCCCCCGCAGGGCCGGCCCCTCTGGCCAGGTGACGGCGTCGCCGTCCCACAGGCCCAGATTCCAGATCGAACCCTCCACCACCTGCCCCGTCGGATCGACGAACAGCGCATCATCGAACCCGTCCGCCAACGCCTGCCTTCGATAGTGGAACAGCGGGAACGTGCCCACATGCTTGAACTGCGGCAGCGGGCGCACGAACGGGTACGTCTTCACCCGCAGCGCCGGCTTCCCCGCCGCGGAGGGCGGCGACAGCGTGATCAGGACATCCGGCGCCACGGCACGCGCGGGATCGCGGTAGTCGAACTGCGTGGAGAACACGGTGACGCGCACAGACGCATCACGCAGGCCGGCCGACGCCAGCGCATGCGCCGCCTGCTGCAAGGCCGACGCGCCATCGAGCGAGGTGCCGAACAGCGCCTGCGTCGCGTCTTCCAGTCGTCTGACGTGCAACTCGCGCCCCTGCACGGCGCCGTTGCGCACCTGCATCGAGGTGAAGTGGCCGTAGTTGGCCAGTGCCAGCGCGCGCAAATTCTCGACGGTTGCCGGTTTGCCGTTAAGGAAGGCGGGGGTCATGCGGGCGACTCCTGATCTCGTTGTAGGAGCGACGTGAGTCGCGACCGTGGAAACGGAATCGCCCCGAAACTTGTTGGCGCGCGGTCGCGACTCACGTCGCTCCTACAGGAGGCAACATCTCAGCGGAACGGCATGCCGCCGCGGCCGCCCATCATGCCCTTCATGTTGCGCATCAGGCCCTTCATGCCGCCGCCGGCCAGCTTGCCCATCATCTTTTCCATCTGCTGGTACTGCTTCATCAGCTTGTTGACGTCGGCCGGGGTCAGGCCCGCGCCCTTGGCGATGCGGGCGCGGCGCGAACCGTTCAGCAGCGCCGGATTGCGACGCTCCTTCTTCGTCATCGAATTGATGATGGCGATCATGCGCGGCACTTCCTTGCCCTGCTGCACCTGCTGCTTCACGTGCTCGGGGATCTGGCCCATGCCCGGCAGCTTGTCCATCAGGCCGCCGATGCCGCCCATGTTCTGCATCTGCTCCAACTGGTCGCGCATGTCGTTGAGGTCGAACTTCTTGCCCTTGATGACCTTGGCCGCCAGCTTCTCGGCCTTCTCGCGGTCGACGTTCTGCTCGACCTGCTCCACCAGCGACAGCACGTCGCCCATGTCGAGAATGCGGTTGGCCACGCGCTCGGGGTGGAACACGTCCAGCCCGTCGGGCTTCTCGCCCACGCCGATGAACTTGATCGGCTTGCCGGTGATGTAGCGCACCGACAGCGCCGCGCCACCGCGCGCATCGCCGTCGGTCTTGGTCAGCACCACGCCGGTCAGCGGCAACGCCTCGCTGAACGCCTTGGCGGTGTTGGCGGCATCCTGACCGGTCATCGCATCGACGACGAACAGCGTCTCCACCGGCTTGACCGCCGCGTGCAGCGCCTTGATCTCGGCCATCATGGCCTCGTCGATCGCCAGGCGGCCGGCGGTGTCGACCAGCAGTACATCGACGAAGGACTTGCGCGCATCGTCGATGGCGGCTCGGACGATGTCCTCCGGCTTCTGCCCGGCGTCGGACGGGAAGAACAGCACGTCCACCTGCTGGGCCAGCGTCTTCAGCTGCTCGATCGCGGCGGGGCGGTAGACGTCAGCGCTGACGACCATCACCTTCTTCTTGCGCTTCTCGCGCAGGTGCTTGGCCAGCTTGCCGACGGTGGTGGTCTTGCCGGCACCCTGCAGGCCGGCCATCAGGATGACGGCGGGCGCGGGCACGTTGAGGTTCAGGTCACTGGCCTGCGAGCCCATCACCGCGGTCAGCTCGTCGCGGACCACCTTGATCAGCGCCTGGCCCGGGGTGAGCGACTTCAGCACTTCCTGGCCAACGGCGCGCACCTTGATGCGCTCGATCAGCGCCTGCACCACCGGCAGGGCCACGTCGGCCTCCAGCAGGGCGATACGGACCTCGCGGGTGGCCTCGCGGATGTTCTCCTCGCTCAGGCGGCCACGGCCGCGCAAGCGCTCGATGGTGCCGGAGAGGCGCTGGGTCAGGGATTCGAACATGGAAGCAGGCATGCCAGGGGAAAACGGACGGCGATTATAGCGGCCCCGGCCCGGCCGCCCTGCGTCATGAGGTCCACATGCGCCTGCGCCGGTGCCGTCTGCTGTGCGACACTTCCCTGATGACAGTCATTCTCATCGCGGTTGTCCTTTATCTGCTCGCCGCCGGCCTGCTGGTCCGGTCCGTCGCCGGCGATGCAGGCGAGCCCTCGCGCCCCTGGCTGTGGCCAGCACTGGGCGCCGTGACGCTGCATGCGGCCTACCACCTGCTGGTGGCCTGGCGCACGCCGGGGGGGCCGGACATGCACTTCTTCGCGGCCCTTTCGCTGGTGTCGCTGGGCATGGCGGCGATGACGCTGCTGGTGGCCATCCAGGGCCGGATGGCGGCGCTGGGAGTAGTGGCCTTCCCGCTTGCGGCCGCGCTGCTGGCCGCCTACCACTTGTATGGCCACCAGGCCTCCAGCGGGCTGGACTGGCGCCTGCAGCTGCACGCCTGGCTGGCGCTGCTGGCCTATGCCGCACTGGCGATCGCCGCGTTGCTCGCCGTGATGCTGTGGGCGCAGGAACGCGCCCTGCGCCGGCGCGAATTCCACCTCTGGCTGCGCGCCCTGCCCCCGCTGACGGAGTTGGAAGACCTGCTGTTCCGCACGATCACGGTGGGCTTCATCCTGCTGACCGCCACGCTGCTGACCGGCGTGCTGTTCGTCGAGAACTTCCTGGTCCAGAAGCTCACCCACAAGACGGTGCTCAGCGTGCTCTCGTGGCTGGTCTTCGGCGGCCTGCTGATGGGCCGCTGGCGCTACGGCTGGCGCGGCGCCAAGGCGGTGCACTGGACCCTGACCGCGATGGCGCTGCTGCTGCTGGCGTTCTTCGGCAGCAAGTTCGTATACGAGATGGTGTTGAGGCGGGGTTGAGCACGCGTCTGGCCGGATCCTGAAGGTCGATCACGCGGGCGAACACGGCGCCGTCAACATCTATCGCGCGCAGATCCTGATGGCACGCTGGACGGCACCGCACATGACGCCGGTACTCCGGCACTTCCTGGAGCACGAGCTTGGCCACCGCGCGCTGTTCTGGGGCCAGCTCCAGGCGCGAGGTGTCCGCCGCTGCCACAGCTATGTGTTGTGCGGGGTGGGAGGCTGGACGCTGGGGCTGGTGACCGGCCTGCTGGGCGCGTCCGCCATCGCGGCGACCACGTATGCCGTTGAAAGCGTGGTGTTGCAGCACCTGCTGGAACAACGGCGGCAGCTGGAGACCGCCGACCCGGACGCTTTCGACACCGTGTCGCGCATCATCGCGGAAGAACAGGAGCACCACGATCACGGCCGCGACGCAATGCAGGCGGGCGCCTTCTGGCCGCCGATCCTGACACCGGTCGTGCGCGCGTCGACCGAGGCGGTGATCTGGCTGGGCATGCGCCTCTGATGCTCGTCGCGACCTGCTCCTTGTAAGAGCGACGTCAGTCGCGACCGCACGGCTGACGCGTGCACCGACTTTCCAAGGACAAATCGATCTCGCGGTCGCGACTCACGTCGCTCCTACAAAAGCCGCATGAGCCCTACTCCGCCGCCGCCTCCAGCGCCTGCGACAGCCGCTCCACCGCCACCACCTCCAGACCCTTGAAGCTGCCCGACTTCGGCGCATTGCCCTTGGGCACGATGGCGCGCTTGAATCCATGCGTGGCGGCTTCGCGCAGGCGTTCCTCGCCGTTGGGCACGGGGCGGATCTCGCCCGACAGGCCCACTTCGCCGAAGGCCACGGTCTTCTCGGCGAGCGGGCGGTCGCGCAGCGAGGACAGCACGGCCAACAGCACCGGCAGGTCGGCCGCGGTTTCCTGCACGCGGATGCCGCCGACAACATTCACGAACACGTCCTGGTCGCCCACCACCACGCCGCCGTGCCGGTGCAGCACGGCCAGCAGCATGGCCAGCCGGTTCTGTTCCAGGCCCACCGCCACGCGGCGCGGGTTGGAGAGTGGTGAGCTGTCCACCAGCGCCTGTACTTCCACCAGCAGCGGACGCGTGCCTTCGCGGGTGACCATCACGCAGCTGCCGGGCTGCTGGGCGCTGCCGGACAGGAAGATCGCCGACGGGTTGGGCACTTCCTTCAGGCCTTTCTCGCCCATCGCGAACACGCCCAGTTCGTTGACCGCGCCGAAGCGGTTCTTGAACGCACGCAACACGCGGAAGCGGCTGCCGCTCTCGCCTTCGAAATACAGCACGGCATCGACCATGTGCTCGAGCACGCGCGGGCCGGCGATACCGCCTTCCTTGGTCACGTGGCCCACCAGGAATACGGCCGTGCCGGTCTCCTTGGCGTAGCGCACCAGCCGCGCCGCGCTCTCGCGCACCTGGCTGACGGAGCCGGGCGCGGCGGTCAGCGATTCGGTCCACAGGGTCTGCACGGAGTCGGCGACGATCAGCTTGGGTCGTGCGACGGAGGCATGCTGCAGGATGGTCTCGATGCCGGTCTCGGCCAGCGCCTGCAGGTTGTCCAGCGGGAGGTCCAGGCGCACGGCGCGGCCGGCGACCTGGGCCAGGGATTCCTCGCCGGTCACGTACAGGGCCGGGAGGTGCGCCGACATGCGGGCAAGGGCCTGCAGCAGCAGGGTGGACTTGCCGATGCCGGGGTCGCCGCCCACCAGCACCACGGCCCCTTCCACCAGGCCGCCGCCCAGCACGCGGTCGAACTCGCCGATGCCGGTGGTCACGCGCGCCTCTTCGCTGTGGCGCACGTCCTTCAGGGCGGTGATCCTGGGTGCCTCGGCCTTGCCGGCCCAGCCGGAACGGCGGGCGGCGGCGGGGGCGCCGGCGGCGGTCTCCAGGACGATCTCGCTGAGGGAGTTCCAGGCGCCGCAGTCGGCGCACTGGCCCTGCCATTTGCTGTGCTCGGCCCCGCATTCGGTGCAGACGTAGGCGGTGCGGGACTTGGCGGAGGTCTTGGCCACGGGAAACCTGTCGGGACGGCGAGCGGCTACTGTATCGGTCCGCCGTCTCCGGGGGCGAGACCCGGAAAAACAAAGCCCCGCCGAAGCGGGGCTCTGTCACGACTGGTGCCGGAAATAGGTCTCGAACTGCGTTGCGGCACAAGGGTCTCGCGCAGAGCTGGGGAGTTTCTGGGCTGACCGCCACAAGGCGCTACCGAACGCCTGGCGCCGGCAGCTCCTTGCGATCGCGCAGCGGCTTCTGCTCCAACTCAATCAAGTAACTGTGAAGCGGCTGGTTACCCTTCAGGGCACGTGCGATGCGCTTCTCCATCCGCCTGGTGGCGTCATTGACGAGCTTTGCTTCGTGCGAGGTGAAATCTATCCCCATGCGCATCGCCCAGGGCATGGAGGCCTCGTACTTCTCCACGAGCCGAATGAAGGCCTGACGATCCTTGATCTCAGCCAGTACCGCGTCAACGAAGAACAAGGCCACCACCCTAGCCTCTGGCGTCAATTCCTCGTCGAACTCAAGGGTGACGCGTCTATACCCTTGAAAGGCAAGTGAAATGGTTGCCGGCAGCGCTTACCGCCGACGCCGCGAAGGATCATTGGCAATCAATGACATGCACGTTTATAGGGAGGCGACGGCAGGCCTCGCCGATGAGTCGCCCTGAACCCCCGCTCGAAGGGGGACGCGGTTGAGCAGCCAGTGGCCCGCG
>Ga0208958_1001301_pt1 | contig 25607 bp, 27 predicted proteins | sample RifOxyB1_FD_184032 | JGI IMG/M metagenome (GOLD analysis project Ga0208958, IMG submission 184032) | Soil microbial communities from Rifle, Colorado - Rifle Oxygen_injection B1 (SPAdes) | ecosystem: Environmental > Terrestrial > Deep subsurface > Rock core/Sediment | place: Rifle, Colorado...
TAAAGTTAAAAGAGAAAAGTTGAAAGGGGAGAGTAAAAAGCAACCGTGTGAGAAGGGTCATCTGCCACACCTTTGGTACTAATCTTAAAACTCCTCTAAATAAGACACCTTGGCACCAAGACTACTGAGACGTTCAACTAGCTTTTCATAGCCACGATTGATCGAATAAATATTGCGCAAGACAGAGTGACCAGTGGCTCCCAGCATCGCAATCAGAAGAATGGTAGCCGGCCGGAGTGCTGGAGGACAGACCAGTTCAGCACCTCGAAGCTTTGTTTTGCCATTGATATAGATGCGGTGTGGGTCGGCCAAGAGAGTGTCAGCACCCAGTTTATCCAGCTCAGTGAAGTAGAGCGCACGCTTTTCGTACATCCAGTCGTGGATCAAAGTCTGACCCTCAGCCTGTGTTGCAATGACCGCAAAGAAAGGGAGGTTGTCAGCATTGAGTCCCGGATAAGGGCGAGAATGCACCTTCTCTGGTGGAGCAACGAGCTTCGAAGGTTTGGTTTTGATATCTACCAATCTTGTAATTCCATTCTCCGACAAATACGGCTGGCTTTGTTCAAAAATAAAACCCATCTTCTCGAGGACGAGAAGCTCAAGCTCAAGGAAATCAATCGGACAACGGGTAATGGTGATGGCAGAATTTGTGACTATTGCCGCGGCGATGAAAAACATACTGTCTGTCGGATCTTCTGACAATGTATATTCAATATCAGCGTCTATCTTCTTGATACCACCAACTTTTAAAGTTGTCGTACCAACACCCTCGATAGCGACTCCGCAAGCAGACAAAAACGCACAGACCTCCTGCACCATATAGTTGGCAGAGGCGTATTTAATAACCGTTTCCCCAGGAGTAAGCGCGGCGGCCAACAAGGCGTTTTCGGTCACGGTGTCACCAGATTCGTACAAGATTACTTCGCCAGCCGATCGCGGCTTCGCTTTTACCTTGTATGCATCTTCGGTCGTATCTATCATCACGCCAAATTTTTCAAGCGCAAAGAAATGCGGGCGCACGGTACGACTACCGAGTTTGCAACCACCGGACTGGGGCAAAGAGAAGGCACGCATGCGATGTATAAGCGGGCCGATAAACATAATGATACTGCGCGTCTTGGCAGCAGCATTCTGATCAATTTTATCCAGAGTAAATTCTTCCGGTGTCTCCATAACGACCGAGGTTCCTTTCCAAGTGATCGAAACACCAATCGACTCAAGTACTTCAATAATGCGATGTACTTCTTCGATACGTGGCATTCGGTGCAATGTCGTTTTGCCACGGTTTAAGAGAGAGGCGCACAACAAAGCGACCGCGCCATTTTTTGATGTGTTGGTCTCGATAGTACCCGAAAGGGTCACGCCGCCTTCAATAGACAAGCTGAGACTACCAGGGGAGAGCATCAACAAATTTCGGCCGAAGGCACGGGAAAGTTTCTTCAGGGTATCGGTGCTGATGTTTTGCGCTCCGGCTTCGAGCCTAGCGATCGCGCTTTGCGTCGTCTTCAATTTTTTAGCCAGCGCCGCCTGAGTCATCCCGGCGGCTTCTCGTAGATCGGCGATTTGCTTTCCAATGTTGTGAGTCATACAGACAAGAAAATTATCTAAAAAGTTATCCCTCGGTAATAATTTAAATAATTACTAATATAGCACACACGCTATATCACACTCGTTGCCGAAGCATGTTAATATTTCACTACTTTGTATGTTGTCGCGTTTCTCCCCCAAGCTTGGTATCGACCTTGGTACCACCAGTATTCTTGTCTTTGTGCCCGGTATTGGCATAGTTTTGAACGAACCTTCAGTGGTCGCGGTGTCTGACGACAACCAAGTATTGGCCGTCGGTACTAGCGCCAAAGAAATGATCGGACGCACGCCAGACAACGTCCACGCTTATCGACCACTTAAAAATGGTGTAATCGCAGACTATCGCGTAACCGAAATAATGCTTCGGCATTTTATAAGACAGGCATTGAATCGCTTCAACTTCTTCAGACCAGAAGTGTTGATCTCAGTTCCAGCCGGAGTGACTTCGACCGAGCGCCGGGCTGTCATAGAAGCGGCGATCAAAGCCGGAGCGAAAAACGCTTACGTCGTCAAAGAACCGATCCTGGCCGCCATCGGTGCTGGCATTCCGATTCACGAACCAAGAGGACATATGATCGCCGACATTGGCGGCGGCACGATTGACGTTGCGGTAATCAGCCTAGGCGGTATCGTCGCATCCAACTCAGTTAAATGCGCTGGTAACAGGATCGATGAATCAATCATTGATTATGTGAAAAAGACCCGCAATTTAGCAATCGGTGAGAAGACCGCTGAAGAAGTAAAAATAACCATCGGCTCAGCTTTGCCTCTGGAAGAAGAACTCACCATGGAGATACGCGGTATCGACATAGTGACAGGACTACCACGCGTGACCGAGATCAAGACCAACGAGATAGTAAGGGCCATCGGTAAAGAATTGCGGGACATGGTAAAAGCGGTTAAAGATGTTTTTCAGGAAACACCGCCCGAGCTCGCCTCAGATATTATGAACGGAGGAATCATTATGACCGGCGGCACTTCACAATTGCGAAATTTTCCTGAATTAATTCGTCGCCGCACCGGTGTCAAAGCTATATTAGCTGACCAAGCGCTTTTTTGTGTAGCAAAAGGAACCGGCATTGCGCTCGACCACTTGGATACTTACAAGAAGACCATCATCACCAAACGTTAAGAAGCGGGAGTGATTGACCTACCAACTGTTCACAAAATCGAGGAGGTAAAAAGAAGGTGAGTGATACAATTGGAGCAATATGAACCCATCCGCTCCTTTGATCGCTGATGATATTTTTGCGACCGAGGAAAATTTGCTTGGTGCACTGGTCTCAATCCGCAATGCCGCTCTTCCAGCAGAAGAAAAGGCCGCGATACGCGACTTGATTTTGGATTACGTGGGGACGACAGAGGAAAAGAGGCGTGCTGAATTGAAAAGCGAAATAACAAAGCGTCTAAAACCAAATACACCTGCTCCTAAAAAATCAGAACCGATTTCAACAAACCAACCAGTTGAAGCAATTGCCGGACGGATGCGTCCAGTGCCGCTCTTTACAGCCGCCGCGGTGACAACGAAGCCGACTGAACCTAAGCCCAGAGAAGAAGTGACGGCTAAAATGGCGGTAAAAGCGGTAGAGGTCTTACCTAAACCACCTATACCAGAACCAATAAAGATTACTGACACGCCAAAACTAATTCCAAAACCAGTTGAGGAGCCGGTGAGAAAAGAAACTGCTTCTGTTCTTACACCACCACCTTCTCCCACACCAGCACCTTCACTAGCTACTCCACTAAAAGATCGCATCAACGAAATCAAACACGATGTTAATCGTCGAGTTGGTAATCCGGTAAATCTGATTGATGCTGACGAGGCCATCGGACGCGAATACATGAACGCTTTGTTAAGCGCGATGAAAAGTGCCTCAACCAACGACTCCTCGGCCAAGGAAGCGCTTGCTCGCTTGGAAAATGTGTACAAAAAAGTAACTGACCTAGTGGCACAAAAAAACATCCAAGGGAAACCCTCACCAAAGCCACCGGCACCCTCGCCCATTCCAGAAAAGAGAGAGCCTACACCCTCTGTACCGACCAAAGAACCAGTGATTAAGCCTGAGACTAAAAACTCGACGCTTCTAACCAATTTGATGGAGAAGGATAAAAGCGTTGCTACGACAGTATCTAAACTCCAGTCTGTCTCGCCACTAACGACTCCAATCAGTAAACCAGAGCAACACAAAGTACCAGTAAAGACTGCTGAGATAAAAGAAAACGTGAGTCCACGAGGCGACGCTAAACTTTCACCAGTTTCCACCATCACCGCTTTGCCTGAGCAGATCGAGACATTGCGTAAAAAATCTCTTGACCAAGAGACAGAAGCCAAAAAACCAATTACTGACTTAGAGAATGAAAAGGTTACTGCCGGACTCAAACAATTATTATCAGAATGGAAACTATTTCGTGGTAGCGGTTGGTTTGGCACTGGACCGACAGGAGTAAACCATCCGCTTTATACAAAACTCGCCGGCCTTTCGATGGCGGCAGTGGTGGCCGGACGATTCGAAGGAGCGACACCCGAGGTAAAACAAACCTTGGCCGACTACATGAACGGCTGGCATTATGAGCAGGGAATAACACACGAGATGGGCGAGTCTTTTGACCACTATTTACGTCGCGTTATTCTTCATATCCTAGGTAAACAGCGTGAATTTAGTCAACCAGACCAAAAATAACGTGGCGTGATAAAATGTGCATATGCCTGCACGTGCCAACTTACTGATTGCCAATTCACTGCAAAATTCAACTCTTGCTGAAGAACTCCGCACTCCAGGAGCTGATATTCATCATTTGATAGTACCGCAGGTGAGTATCGACGATGTGCGCCGACTCAAAGAGGAGAGTGCCCGTATGCCGGTTTTGCGCGAACGACTCACCTTTGTGATTGTAGCGAGAGCGATCGAGCCAGAAGCACAACACGCGCTTCTTAAGCTATTTGAAGAACCCCCCGAGAAGACTGAGTTTTTTGTTATCCTGCCGCACGAATCACGGCTTATTCCAACCCTGCGTTCTCGCTTCGTAGGATTGTCTCGCACGCTGACCACCAATGACCCTGCCGCAGACAATTTCCTCCGCTTATCTTATAAAGAACGTTTAGAATTCATAGCCACCGAAAATAAGCGCGATCCGGAAGCTCTTCGTACACTGGTAACCGCAATCGGTCAAAACGCTTCTATCGATACACCGGCGGTCAAAAAGGCGTTGTTATTGGTCTCTCGATATGTGTATAATCGAGGAGCAGGCCAAAAGATGCTACTCGAGGAGTTGGCCCTCGCCTTGCCAATTAAGTGATTTTATTAAACTTTATTTAACTTATGGATGATCTGACAAAAAAACTACAAGCAACAGGCGACTGGCTTCGAGGTGAATATTCTGGCATCAGGACCGGGCAGGCTGCTCCAGGCTTTTTGGATAATATCAAAGTGGACAGCTACGGTGTCAAAGTACCGATCAACCAAGTAGGGTCTGTCGGGATTGAAGACGCTCGTACTCTCCGTATCGCGCCATGGGACACCGATTCCATTGCCGCGATCGAACGCGCCATTATTGATGCCGATTTAGGAGTCGGCGTGATGACCGACTCATCCGGAATTCGTGTCACTTTCCCTGAACTAACCGGCGAACGCCGCGAGCGACTTTTGAAACTAGCTAAACAGAAGCTAGAGGAAGCACGAGTACGTGTGAGGAGCACACGCGACGAGATGATGAAATCAATCGACGCAAGGGTAAAAAATAAAGAGGTTGGTGATGACGACGCTCGTCGCGAGCGCGACAATGTGCAGAAGCAAATCGACGAGGCCAACAGAAAACTCGAATCTTTATACGACGAAAAGGAAAAAGAAATAAACCAATAATTACTGGCTCAGTTACGGATTATTTATGAACGCTACTCTATTCTTGGCCGTACTCTTTGTACTCATTTTGCTGCACGAGCTCGGGCATTTCCTGACCGCTAAGTGGACCAAGATGAAAGTGGAAGAATTTGCTATCGGTTTTCCACCGCGATTATTTTCGTGGCGACGCGATGAAACTGTATTTTCATTCAACATTCTGCCGATCGGCGGCTTCGTGAGAATACTTGGAGAAAATGGAGAGGACGAAATCTCTGCTGGAGATAAGGCGCGAAGCTTCGCTTCGCGCCCCCGCCACCACCAAGCGATCGTCTTGGTCGCTGGTGTTGTGATGAACATCCTGACCGCGTGGCTTATTTTTTATGCTGTCTCTATCATAGGACAACCCACAATAGCGGCCGAAGGGGAGCCTGCTGACTTAACAGTAGTAGGCGTACTTGAAGGTAGTCCGGCCGAAGGAGCTGGCATACCACTTGGCGCTATCGTGGTCTCTGTCGGAGCGGGCGAAGAAACTCGTAAACTTTATACTCCAACAGAACTAACTGAGTTTGTCGCCAACCATCAAGAGGATGAGATCGCTCTTACTTACGATTATCGCAACGACACAAAGACAGTTGCACTCACTCCAAGTAATGACGTAGTCGCAAGCGAAACAGACCGCGCTGTAATCGGCCTTTCTACCGCACCGGTTAAGGTTGTCAAAGAAGGTCCCCTTGAAGCAGTTTGGAGTGCCACACAAAGGACAAGTGATTCTTTTGTTGCTATCACTATCGGTATTTTCACACTTCTCTCATCAGCCTTCACTTTCTCGGCTGACCTATCTCAGGTGGCAGGGCCAATCGGCATAGCGAGCCTAGTCGGAGATGCGGCTGAATTTGGAATAGTTTCGCTACTCGTTTTCACTGCAATGATTTCCCTCAACCTTGCTGTTATCAACCTACTCCCGATCCCAGCCCTAGATGGTGGTCGTCTTCTCTTTGTTATTATCGAAGCAATTTTGCGCCGACCACTAAACCCCGTCTGGATGTCCAGAGCTAACCTGCTTGGTTTCTCGCTCCTGATCATCCTGATGATTGCCGTAACTTATAATGATATAGTCAAACTGATATGAGACAGTCCCAACTCTTCACCAAAACTCGCAAAGAAGCACCAGCAGACGAGACCTCTAAGAATGCCGAGCTGTTAATTCGCGCTGGCTACATCGCCAAAGAAATGGCCGGTGTTTATAGCTATCTACCCCTCGGACTCCGCGTAGTAGAGAAGATTAAGCAGATTGTGCGTGAAGAAATGAACGCCATTGCCGGACAAGAACTAATAATGACCGCTCTCCAACGCAAAGAGCTATGGGAATCAACTGGTCGTTGGGACGACGAGGTAGTTGATGTGTGGTTTAAGTCCAACCTCAAAGCCGGCGGGGAAGTTGGCTTTGGCTGGAGTCATGAAGAACCGATCGGTGAAATGATGAAGGGTTATATTTCGAGTTACAAAGACTTGCCGATTTCTGTCTATCAATTTCAGACCAAGCTTAGGAATGAGATGCGTGCCAAGAGCGGCGTGATGCGTGGCCGCGAGTTTATCATGAAAGATATGTACTCTTTCTGCGCTGACGAAGAATCACACATGGCCTATTACGAATCGACCAAGCCGGCCTATATGCGCGTGTTTAAGCGACTAGGCATCGGTGCAGATACCTTTGTGACTTTTGCTGCTGGTGGAGCGTTCACTAAGTTTAGCCACGAGTTTCAAACTATCTGTGAGGCCGGCGAGGACATCACATATATCAACAAAGAGAAGGGGATTGCGATCAATGAAGAAGTTTTAAATGAGGAGACTTTGCAAAGTCTTGGCGTTACAAGAGAAGAACTGACAGAGACAAAGACCGCAGAAGTTGGAAACATCTTCAACTTCGGGCAACAAAAAGCCCAAGATATTGGTCTCTTTGTTAAGGATAAAAACGGCGAGAGTGTACCGGTATGGATGGGCTCTTACGGCATCGGTATCACCAGACTAGTCGGCGTATTAGTAGAAAAGTTTGCTGACGAAAAAGGAATCGTTTGGCCAGAAAGCGTTGCGCCATTTAAGGTGCATCTTGTCGGTCTAAACAGCGACGACGCTGAAGTAAAGGACTTCACCGACGGCATCTACTTGTCACTGAAAGAGAAGGGGGTAGAGGTACTCTACGACGACCGCGACTCGCGCGCCGGAGAAAAATTCGCCGACAGCGACCTAATCGGTCTCCCGTATCGGGTAATCGTATCTCGCAAGACCAAAGAAGAAGGAAAATTTGAAGTCGTCACCCGCGCCACCGGCGAAGTCCGCCTCCTCACCGAAGAAGAACTCTACAACGACTTCGACAATAGTTCGGAGACTTAGTTCGAAACCGACAAGGTCAGCTATGGTACAAACAAAAAACAGCCACATATGGCTGTTTTTTGTTTAAAAGGCGAGACCTTTCTGTTCGTCATTCGAGTGTAATACCCAAAGACATCTACATAATCCAGTCTCTTTATCAGTTGGCCTAGACCACAAGATTGCTCTTGCCGTAGACAGTGGGTCACCGTAGTTGTGGCGCTGTCTGTTAAGGGGTGTCCACTTAATGAATCACTCGGCCTGCAAATATTATAACTATTGTTAATAAAAGTTCCAACTTCGTTCCAGACGGCCACCATTTATTAAGTCTTTTTTGGCGATTTCAGCTATACCATAGTAATATTACCGGCAATGGGATTGTCACGTCTTTTTAACCGCGCCTTTTCGTCTTTTTCTATGGACATCGGTATCGATCTCGGTACCGCTAACACTTTAGTATATGTAAAAGGCAAAGGTGTCGTCATCAACGAACCTACTATTGTTGCGATCAATAAAAAGACAGGGCAGGTGGTGGCGGTGGGTGAAGCGGCCAAAACAATGTACGGGCGCACCCCTGGGCACATCGAAGTGGTTCGTCCACTTATCGAAGGTGTCATTTCAGACTTCGAGGTGACCGAGGAGATGCTCACTTACTTGATAAACAAAGCCCGCGGGGAATCACGCTCTTTCTTTGCGCCGCGTATCTTGATCGGCGTTCCGTCTGGTATCACCAACGTCGAAATGCGTGCCGCGCGCGACGCCGCCAAGAACGCTGGAGCGCGTGAAGTATTTTTGATTGAAGAACCAATGGCGGCGGCGATCGGTGCCAAACTACCAGTGGCGCAAGCGGTTGGTAGCATGATCATAGATATCGGTGGCGGCACTGCCAATATCGCCGTTATCTCTTATGGCGGAATTGTGGCTTCCAAAAATCTACGTGTTGCAGGAGACCATCTAAATGCCGCTGTGATGAGCTACATCCGTGATCAATTTAAGGTATTGGTCGGCGAGCGCACGGCTGAAGATGCCAAAATAAAATTGGCCTCGGTGCATGATGAGAATGAAGTCAAAGAGATTATAGTTAGAGGGCGAGATGTAGTGACTGGTCTGCCGCGCGAAGTGGTAATAACCGACACCGATATCCGCACCGCTATTGCGCCTTCGGTAGATAGTATTGTCGAAGCGGTAAAATCAGTTCTGGAAGCGACCCCTCCAGAAGTTTTGGCAGACATAATGCAACGTGGCATCTACCTCTCAGGTGGCGGTGCATTGATCCCCGGTTTCTCTGAACTTTTGGAAGAAATAATCCGCGTGCCGATCATCGTCGTGCCAGATCCGCTTCGCGCAGTGATCCGCGGTGAAGGGATTATTTTGGAAAACTTTGAACATTATGAAAAGATTCTTATCGACCAAAACGACGAACCGACACCGAACCTCGCCTGAAAAGCATGAGCTCGTTTTGCTCGGTAGTATCTTTCTGCCGCTTTTTCTCTTACTTTGGTTATTTCCAGGATTACTGGGACAAATTGCAGCGCCGATTATAAAACCTTTTCTTAGTGCAGAAACAAAACTACGACAATCACTCAGTAATCAAGATCAGACTGATGTCAATCTGGAAACAGTTGAGCTCGAACGATTAAAAGCTGAAAACACCGAACTGCGCACTTTACTTGGGGGCGAAAGCGAAGCACGTATCGCCGCTGGAGTAATCGGCCGACCGACCAATCTGCCTTACGATGTCCTCGTTATTGATAAGGGAGAACGCGACGGCATTGTCAAAGATGCCCCTGTCTATGTTAATGATAATCAAGCCATAGGATTTGTAGTCGCGGTTTATGGTGAAAGCTCTGTGGTTGCGCTAGTAACCACTCCTGGTTGGCGCTCGACCGTGTATATATATGGTCCAAACATTTACACGACAGCGGTCGGCCAAGGCGGTGGCATTGCCCGTGTCCATACGCCGCAGGGAATAAAGCTCGAAGAGGGGAATATCGTGGTAGTGCCATCTTTGAGCGCGGGTATATATGGTCGCATCTCGGCAATTGATTCGATACCGTCACGCACTGAGCAATATGGATATGTGGCAATGAATATGTCGCTTAATTCTCTTCATTTGGTTTCTGTCGGTACTCGTCCGCTCTCGACCATTGATTTTGAAACTGCCAAAACAGTTGTGAATGAAGCCGCCCGCGCCTTACTCGAGGTGTCCGTGCCAGAAGGTATCCTAATAGAAGCTGAGAGCGCATCCTCGACCGCCACCTCGACAACAGCGGCCACTACCACCGAAGTACAGTAAAGAAAATCCTATATTAAACCACAATGATTCGCTTTATATTCTTAATCTCTCTTGTTGTCATTGTGATTTTTACTTCGCCCTTTTTGGCGTTGCCGCTCGCAGTCTGGTACTCACTCCGATATTTTGCACCGGAGCTAATTTTTATTGCCGCCTTACTCGACGCCTATTTTGGTGCCGTCTCAACAATCCCTTATTACACACTCTCGGCTTTTTTGGTGATTATCGTGACTATGTTCATCAAACGGTACATAATGATCTAGCTTGCACCCGTAGCACGAAGCGAGCACACTGAATTATGAATTGGCCTTGGAGGAAGAAACAAAAACAGATTGAATTTGATGAGATCTTTATGGACTCATCCAATCTACCTGCCTTCAATCACGGACGACTTGAAGGGAAGATGGAATTGCCAATCAAGAAAGGCCGCGTAATGATCGTGGGGCTATTTTTTTTCGCTATTGCGCTCGGCTTCGGCGGTAAGTTATTTATGCTTCAGATAGTTCACGGTACTGAATACCGCGAACGAAGCGATAATAACCGCATCGACCAAGGTCTGTTGATTGCGGAACGCGGCGTCATTTACGACCGTAATGGAGAAATGCTGGCTTGGAATGCCGCCGATTATGACAAAGACAGGGAATTCCCACTTCGAGCTTACACCGACCGCTTCGGTCTTGGTCAGTTACTTGGCTATGTGAGTTATCCGCAGAAAGATAAGAACGGTCACTACTACCGTACCGACTATATCGGACGGACCGGATTAGAAAGTTCTTACGAACATTTGCTTCATGGCAAAAACGGCAACCTGCTAGTTGAAGTTGATGTTGGCGGAACGGTCATTTCATCGGTGGCCATTAAAGAACCCGTGTCCGGAGAAAACATAAACTCATCAGTTGATGCGGCTTTGTCTGAAGCGATGTACAACATCATAGCGACCAGTACTGCCAACGCCGGCTTCCGAAGTGGTGCTGGTGCCATAATGGATGTAAGGACGGGAGAAATCTTGGCTCTCACTAGTTTTCCATCCTATGATCCAGAAGTAATGGCCAACGGTAGCGATTACGACCTTATTGAGTCTTACAATAACGATGATCGTTTTCCTTTCCTTAACAAAGTAATCGGCGGCGCCTACACACCAGGTTCGATTGTTAAACCATTTATGGCGTACGCTGCATTGTCTGAAGGAGTGATATCGCCAGAAAGAGAAATCACCTCAAACGGCGAGCTCATCATTCCAAATCCTTATGATCCAAAGAATCCCACCCGATTTGGCGACTGGCGCGCTCATGGTGCAACCGATATGCGGACCGCAATCGCTTTTTCATCCGACGTTTATTTCTACATAGTCGGTGGCGGGTTACCAAAGAGCGCCGCTCCACAAGCTGGGATGGGGGAATTTACCGGACTGGGAATTGCGCGCATTGATAAATATATGAAACTCTTTGGTTTCAGCTCTTTGACTGACATCAACTTCCCAGGCGAACAGGCCGGACTAATCCCCACACCAGAATGGAAAAAAGAAGTGTTTGATGAGGATTGGTATCTTGGTAACACCTATCACACCGCGATTGGTCAGTTTGGTTTCTTGGTAACACCGCTCCAAATGTTGCGTGCGGTCAGTTCTCTTGCCAATGACGGCAAGTTACTAAAGCCGCGCTTGGTCAAAGATCCAGAACCTGAATATGTTGATTTAAATTTAAATAAAGAATATCTCAATGTGATACACGAAGGTATGCGTAAGGCGGTCGTCGGTGAAGGTGGAACGGTGCGCGGTCTGGATTTAAAATATGTAGAGATTGCTGGCAAATCTGGTACGGCAGAACTCGGTAACGACAACGCCCACGTAAACTCATGGGTAATGGGCTTCTGGCCTTATGAAGAACCCCGTTACGCATTCGTGTTACTGATGGAGCGCGCCCCACGAAGCAATTCTCTCGGCGCCGGCTGGGTGATGCGCGAGGTGTTTAACTGGATGAAAGAGAACCGTCCAGAATATCTGGAGAGTCCGCAGGATTAACCTTCATTTGACCGTTCGCCGCAAACCCGTATAATTGGCGAAAATAATTTCCGCGTTCATTATGAATGACACACAAGCTTACCTAACACCTGAAAAATTCGAAGAATTGAAGAAGGAGTTGGAACATCTGAAGACCGTACGTCGTCGAGAAGTAGCTGAAGCACTGGAATACGCCCGCAGCCTAGGCGACCTATCCGAAAACGCTGAATATCAGGAAGCACGCGATCTACAAGCAACCATCGAGGAACGCATCACTCACCTCGAAAACGTTATCAAAGAGGCCAAGATCGTCGCAGGTGACCAACGAGGCGACATGGTGGGCCTTGGTAGCCAAGTCACTATCACAAAGGACGGTGACAAACAGGAACGCACTTACACAATCGTTGGTACCGAAGAGGCCAACATACACGAGCACAAACTTTCTTATCTATCTCCGCTCGGAGAAGCCTTGCTAGGAAAAGGGAAGGGCGACACTTTTAGTTTCGAGACCCCAGCCGGCAAGCAGACTTACAAGGTTGTAAAAGTAGCCTAGTCCAAAATCAGAGGGAATTAACGGGCGCGCCTACGGCGCGCCCGTCCCTTTCAACTTTCAACTTTTCCCTTTATACTTGTTTTTATGTCATCCTTGGAAGAGATCCGTACTGAAAGGATCAAGAAGCGTGAGCTACTGCGTGCCGCCGGAATGGATCCGTACGCCGCTAGCACATCCCGAACCCACGATATTAAAACTGTCCTCGATGGTTTTGAAACATTGAGTGACGACGAGACCCCACTTACGATAGCTGGTCGCGTGCTTTCACTTCGTCGCCACGGCGGTTCGAGTTTTGCCGACATCGACGATGGCACCGGCCGCATTCAAGTATTTTTTTCGCGTGACGAAATCGGCAAGAGACTTTTTGATTTACTAACCGAGACCATCGACTCCAGCGACTTTATTGAAGTTTCCGGTCAGGCTTTCTTCACCAAGCGCGGCACACCAGCAGTAAACTCTAGTGACTGGAAAATTCTCACCAAGGCACTGCAAGCAGTGCCGAGCGAACACTTTGGTCTTAAGGACGAAGAGGAGAGGAGTCGTAAGCGTTACTTGGATCTTCTACTCGATCCAGAACTGCGTCTGATATTTGAAAAGAAAGTGAAGTTCTGGGATGTTACCCGTGAGTTTATGAAGCGCCACAACTTTACAGAAGTGGAGACACCAACTCTCGAGATCACCACCGGCGGAGCCGAAGCTCGACCGTTTAAGACTCATCATAACGATTTTGATATCGACATATTCCTTCGTATTTCGATCGGAGAACTGTGGCAGAAGAGACTCATGGCCGCTGGCTATCCAAAAACATTTGAAATCGGCCGCGCTTATCGCAACGAGGGCACCAGTCCAGAACATCTTCAGGAATTCACCAACCTCGAATTCTATATAGCCTATGCCGATTACCGTGCAGGGATGGAACTAGCGAAAGATCTCTATCGTGAGATTGCCGAGCAAGTGTTTGGTACCACCAAGTTCACCACTCGTGGACACACCTTTGATCTATCCGACGAATGGAAAGAAATTGACTATGTCGAAGAGATTCGTCGTCAGACTGGTCTTAATGTACTGGAAGCAGGGAAGACAGAAATGGAAGCGAAACTACGCGAACTTGGTGTCCAGTATGAAGGTGATAACAAAGAGCGGCTGACTGATACTCTCTGGAAGTACTGCCGTAAGCAAATCAGCGGTCCAGCATTTGTAGTTGGACATCCACTGATCGTTGCACCATTGGCTAAACAAAAGGCTGGTAGTGGGGTAGCTGAGCGCTTCCAGATATTGCTGGCTGGTAGCGAGATCGGCAACGGATACAGTGAGCTCAATGACCCAGAAGAACAATCCAAACGCTTTGCCTTTCAACAAAAACTTATCGAGGCTGGCGACGAAGAGGCAATGATGCCTGATCATGAGTTTGTCGAAATGCTTGAATACGGAATGCCACCAACTTGTGGATTTGGTTTCGGAGAACGTTTGTTTGCTTTCCTCGTTGATAAACCACTACGCGAAGTACAAATGTTTCCACTAATGCGTCCACGGTAGAACAAAAATAAAAACAGGCGCCGAGCTTCGCTCGGCGCCTGTTTTATATCTATTTTTCACTTTTCCCCAGCCCAAAGTGGCCAGTGGTGGGATGAAGTGGTGTATAGTACTGATGTGGTGGGAAATTGTGGGTTGAGTTCCAAAATGGAATTCTGCCGACAGGTGTTTTGACTTATGTTGATCGGCGAATATATTCACTCTCTAGATCCCAAGAAAAGGCTCTCCTTGCCAAGTAAGTGGCGATCCGAGTTAGGGAAAACGATCGTCGTGACACGTGGTCTCGATAACTGTCTATTTGTGTATCCAACAGACGCTTGGAAAGCGGTCATTGAAAAAATGAGTGCTCTTCCGTTTGGCGCGGCGGATACACGAGGTTTGAATCGCTTCTTCCTCTCCGGTGCAGTTGAGGTGGAGGTAGATAAAGCAGGACGAATTCTCGTTCCTGATTTCCTCAAGGAGTTTGCCAAGCTCGGCCAAAAGGTAGTGCTGGCAGGCGTCCATGATCGGGTGGAAATCTGGGATGAGAAGAAGTGGAACGATTACAAAATACAAATAGAAAAACAAGCGGATGCTTTTGCGGAAAAACTTGGATCAATTGGCATACTTTAATGGGGAGTAGGGATCAGCGTTTAGGGATTAGCGCGTTGTGCTAAGGGCTTAACGCCAACAAATCGAATTTGTTCCCTGAACGCTGAGTCCTAATCACCAACACCTATGCGACATATTCCCGTTCTGCTTAATGAGACAGTGTCTGCGCTGGCGTTAGAACCAGACAGCACAGTGATTGACGCCACCTTAGGTGGTGGCGGCCATGCTCGTGAAATCCTAAAGCTTTTAGGACCAAAGGGCACCTACGTCGGAATCGATGCGGATCCAACCGCGATCGAGGGCGTAGAGCTCGAAGCGAACGGGACAAGGGTGATCCTCGTCAACGAAAACTTTCGCCACATCAAGACGATCGTGGCCGAACACCAACTTCAACCAAACGCAATCCTCGCCGACCTAGGTTGGCGCACGGATCAGTTTGAAGAAAGTGGAAAAGGCTTTTCCTTCCACAACGATGAGCCGCTACTGATGACTTTTGGAGATCCTTCCAAACACCTATTTACCGCAGACGATGTGGTAAACGAGTGGGGAGAGGAATCACTCAAAGACATCATTCGCGGTTATGGTGAGGAAAGATTTGCCGGACGGATAGCTAAGGCGATAGTACAGGCACGCGAGCAGGGCAGAATCAAAACTGCTCATGCTCTTGCCGAAATTATCGCGGCGGCTGTCCCAGTTTTCGGACGACCATCCAAAATCCATCCCGCTACCCGCACCTTTCAAGCTATTAGAATCGCGGTCAACGACGAGCTAGGTGCACTAAAGGAATTTCTAGAAGAGGGATTCCAAGCACTAGCTCCAGGCGGACGTTTCGCCATCATCTCATTCCACAGTCTAGAAGACCGCATGGTAAAGAGATTCTGGAATGAGCAAATTGCCGCTGACCTCGCCATTCGTCTTCATAAAAAACCGATCATTGCAGACGAGAGCGAACGCGCTGAGAACCCACGCTCCCGCAGTGCCAAACTACGAATTATCGAGAAAATTTAAAATAAAATGTACCCAACTAGAGTCAACAACATAGCCATAGAGTCAGTTCAACATTACGCTTTTCTATTAGCAGCCGGTTTGACGATCTCGCTTGCCGCCGCTTATATGTACTTCCTGTCTGTTAGCGTTATTCACGTTGTAATCAGTCGAGAAAACGAAGAGAAGATGCATCGTGTGTCTGCCGAAATCGCCACTCTCGAAGCCACCTATATGGAAAAGAAGATCGAGATAGCCAGTGAAGTTGTGGGACAAAGCGGTTATGTGACCGCTATCAAAAAGGTTTTTGTTAACAGAGATCAGTCTAGTGTAGTCACCAAGCGATAATCGGAATATAATCAGCGTCTGCGGCATGTCTTTTTTATGATTTGCGGAGCTCGCAGAAGTTTTTGAAATATGTCTTCCCGCAAAGCCGCTACTGTCCGCATACGATTGATTACCTTTGGCGTACTTTTATTGGCGCTTATTCTAATCGTGCGGCTTTATTATCTGCAGATAATTCGCCACGAACATTTTTTGGCTGAGGGTCAAAGTCAGTACATTCACAGCGTCGATAAACTATACGATCGAGGGAGTATCTATTTCACCACCAAAAACGGGGAGAGCATCGCCGCCGCCACTGTACAAAGTGGCTACGTCTTGGCACTTAACCCGACCAGGATCACTGAGCCTGAACAATTATTTAATGCCTTACAGCCTTACGTTAAGTTTTCTCACGATGAGTTTGTGGAGAAGGCAACCTTGCCAAAGCGCGTTTATATAGAGATCGCGACCCAATTGAATGAAGACGAGGCGAAACACATAGAGTCACTAGAGTTATCTGGAGTAGAGCTTTATAGACAACGCTGGCGATACTATCCAGCTGGTCCACTAGGAGCCCGAGTAATCGGCTTTGTCGGTTTTGTTGGTGGTGATGTCAAAGAACAACAAGTCGGACGCTACGGCCTAGAAAGACAATACGAAAACACCTTACAACGTGGCGAAAGTGGTCTTTCGGTCAACTTTTTTGCTGAACTATTTACCAACCTCGGACAGTTGGTAGGGGCGGGGAGAGAAGACGAGGGAGATGGAAACATTATTACAACAATAGAACCGACGGTAGAACGCCTACTGCAAAGCGAATTGACCAAGGTACACGAACGTTGGCAGAGCAAGATCACTGGCGGCATCATCATCAATCCTAAGACCGGAGCGATTTACGCGCTCGATGTAGTGCCGACCTTCGACCCCAACAACCGAGCCACGACGACCGTTGAAACCTTCCGCAATCCACTCATAGAAGACGTGTACGAAATGGGTAGTATCATCAAAGCGCTCACTATGGCGGCTGGTCTAGACAGCGGGGCAGTGACACCAAACACAACCTACCAAGACAATGGTTACCTAGAACTAGACACCTGGAAGATTCACAACTACGACAAAAAAGGCCGTGGTCTAGTCGATATGCAGACCGTGCTTAGTAAATCACTCAACACCGGCGTGGCCTTCGTGGTAAAGACAATGGGAAAGGATAAATTTGGAGATTATTTTAGACGCCTACAACTCGGTAGTGAATCCGGAGTGGACCTACCAGGAGAGATTCCAGGCTTGACCAGCAACCTTTCTTCTCCGCGCAGTATTGAGTACGCTACCGCCTCTTACGGTCAAGGTATCGCTCTTACACCGATTGCGACCGTTCGCGCACTAGCGGCCTTAGGTAACGGTGGCACATTAATAACACCTCACGTCGTCGAAAAAATCGAATACCAAGACGGCACGACCAAAGATAAGCTGTATCCGAAGGGAGAGCGCGTTTGGAGTGAAGAAACTAGCGAAGAAATAACGCGGATGTTGGTTCGCGTAGTGGACGAAGCACTGCGCAATGGCCAAGTAAAACTGCCGGGACACAGTGTTGCCGCCAAGACCGGCACCGCTCAGCTTACCAAGCCAGAAGGTGGTTATTACGACGACCGTTTTCTCCACTCTTTCTTTGGCTATTTCCCGGCTTACGACCCAGAATTCCTAGTTTTCCTTTATACAGAGGACCCGCAGGGAGTGACCTATGCTTCTGAGACCTTGACGGATACCTTTATGGACATCACCAAGTTTTTGATAAACTACTATAACGTACCGCCCGATCGTTAAAACAAGATTAGAATGAAAAATTTTTTGAAATCGTTGGTAGTTACCATCCTTACCTTTGAAGCAAAATTACTTCTTAGGCGTGCCAAACCGCAGATTATCGCCGTCACTGGTAGTGTAGGTAAGACTTCTACCAAGGATGCCATCTATCAAGTAATACGCGGGCAAGTCGCAGCTCGCAAAAGTGAGAAGAGCTACAACTCCGAACTTGGCGTACCACTCACCGTGCTTGGTCTAGAAAACGCCTGGCATAATCCTGTCCTTTGGCTCAAAAATATTATTGATGGATTATTCCATGCACTTTTTCCAATCAACTACCCAGCTGTACTGGTTTTGGAGATGGGAGTAGATCGTCCGGGGGACATGAAACGTTTAACCTCTTGGATCAAGCCAGACATCGTTGTCCTCACTCGCTTACCAAATATTCCGGCCCACGTTGAACACTTCGGATCACCAGAGGCGATAATTGCCGAGAAGCTGATCCTGCTTAACGCTCTCCATGATAAAGGCGTACTGATCTACAATCGCGATGATGAGAAGGCCGAAGCGGCCGCTCGCGAGATACGCCAAAAAACTATTGGCTTTGGCCGCTACGCGCCAGCCGATTTCACCGCTTCAGGTGACAATGTTTTATATCAAGACAGCGTGCCGATCGGAATGAGTTTTTTGATTGAGAGCGAAAAAGACAAAGGTGAATTCTTGGTAACCGGCGCTCTTGGTGTGCAATACGCTTACAACTTTGCCGCCGCTGGAGCAGTCGCTGAACACTTTGGTATTTCACTTCAGGAATGTGCCGATCGTTTGTCTCATCACACTCCGGCACCAGGAAGAATGCGCCTTATAGACGGTATTAAAGAAACCGTCATCATTGATGATTCCTACAACTCTTCACCAGTTGCCGCCTTACAGGCACTTTCCACACTAGGTGAGTTGCGCGGAGTCAATCGCCGCATTGCTGTGCTTGGCGACATGTTAGAACTAGGTCGCTACTCGGTTGAAGCGCACAAACAACTCGGCAAACAAGCGGCAGAGACTTCAGATATTTTGATCACGGTTGGCATGCGTGCTCGCGAAATCGCCGAAGGTGCCGAAAAAGCTGGCATGAAGCCCGAACAGATCCATCAATATGACGAAGCGGTACTGGCTGGGCGCGAATTACAAAATCTCCTGCAACCAGGTGACACAATACTGATCAAAGGCTCACAGGGAATGAGGATGGAGCGAATAGTTGTCGAGGTTATGAAAGAACCCGACCGCGCTGAAGAACTCCTCGTCCGCCAGTCCCAAGTCTGGCAGACCATATAAAGAAAAAGATCCACAAACGTGGATCTTTTGTTAGCTGATCGACAAAACTATTCCTTATCATTAAATGAAATAGCTAGACCGGCGTTTCGTGCACCCTTTGCGATTGCCAGCTTTGCAGCCTGCATATCGCTGACGTACACGTATATTTCTTGATGAGAAATATTATCCCTTACCTGGAGTACGATACAAACGCCATTATCTCGAATCTTCAAACGACGGTTGCCGTTTGCAGATTTTAAACCAGACTTGAGGAAGCCTGGTGATATTTTGGTCACAGAACTACATTGACTTGCAATATCTGCGACGACTGATGCGGTGGGCGAGAGGGTCGTGTGGTTACCGCTAAATTTTCCACCCGACCGAGAATATTTCGTCATAGAGATCACCTCCTTACTTCTTGTATTATATCATATATAGACACTTTGTCAAAAGTATTAACTTCATTTTATCTATGGTGCGTCATCGAAAAAAGCCTTTACAAACCTCTTTTTAAAGCGTATTGTGCACAAATATGAAAAGAATGATTATGACTTTGGGGTTGCTATCGCTAGCGATTTTTGCGATTGCACCTGCCGCCGAGGCCGCCAATTATTATTATCCAACCACTGATTACCAGTACCAGACAACCTACAACCCTTCCTACTCATACACATCAACCTATGGGTATGGTAATGCGATGACACAAGAGCAGTTGATTAGCTACTTGCGTACCCTGATTGCCCAGTTGCAAGCACAGCTCGCAGCTCGCCCTGGTTACAATTACTACGGTGGCACTTACGACCACAACTATGTTATCGGCGATCCACGTTCATCAGACGATGATGACGACGATAACAATGATGGTGACGAGCCAGAAGTTGAAACCAGGTCAGCAACAGACATCCAGGAAGACGAAGCTGCTTTGCGTGGCCGCGTTGACATGAACGACTTCGAAGACGGGGAAGTATTCTTTGTCTATGGTACCGATGATGACCAAGTTGATGATGTTGCTGATGATTACGATACTTACAGTGACATCGATACTGACGGCGATGATTTGAGTAAGATCCGTGTAGATTCTAGTCTAGACGACAGCGACTCTTACGAAGAGCGTGTTACCGGCCTTGATAACGATACTCGCTACTACTTCGCAATCTGCGTTGGATACGAGGATGAAGACGAGGACGATGTCTTGACCTGCGACTCAGCAGACGACTTCACTACCGACAATTAAACGAACTTATAGCTAAGGAAAACCGGCGAGTAATCGCCGGTTTTTTCTTGCTTTCAGAATACAAAGGTTTATCATAATCTTAGGAAAGGAGAAGGCAATGTCCAGTCAGCAATTTGAAAAAATGTTGCAAGGCTACAGTCTTGCCACCGCGGAAATCATCTATCGTCTGCCAGACCATCGCTTGATTCTACAAAGCTACATCTGGCAGGATTACGATCTTTTTCCTGATCTGCCAAATTTGCACAAGTTTTTGCACTTCTGGCAGACCAAGTTGGATGGGCCATTACATTCTGTCAGAGTGGCCCACCAAAATTTGATTAAACCGAGCGAGGTTCGTTTGGTTACGAAAGAGTTCCTTCTGAATTAATTGAAGCGTAAAAATAAAGAGGGCCGCCAGCGAAGCTGGCGGCCTTTTCAGTTGTTTTTTGAACAACCTACTTTTTTCGCAACTTAGCGCCATCACTACCGTCCTCGATTAAATACCCCTGTGCGGTGATTTGGTCGCGCAGATGGTCGGCGAGAGCGAAGTCGCGCGCCTGACGCGCCTCCTCTCGATCTTCAAGCAACTTTTTCACTTCATCTGGAATCTCGTCAATGACACCTAGTTCGGCGCGGCCTTCGGCCGCGCCTTTACTAAGCCCCAAAGCCAACAACGAATCAATAAAATGAATAGTGGCCAATTTGTTTTCTGGGTGGACTTTTTGGTCCTTAGCCAATTCAAACAAAATCGCCAATGCGGTCGGGGTATCGAGGTCGTCAGCAACTGCTTGAAGCACCCGCCCTTCATAGTTTTCATCAATCTTGCCCGGTGTAACATCACCCAATTCCTCATAAACCAAACGTCGTAGGCGCAACAATCCAGCTCGCGCCGCTTCTAATGCTTCCCAAGTAAAATTAGCAGTGGTGCGGTAGTGACTCTGCAAAAGCCAAAATCGGTAATCGGCTGGCGCAAAGCCGCGGTCAGAGAGGTGTCGGAGACGAAGACCATTGCCGAGCGATTTGGCAATTTTTTGCTGGTCGATTTTGACGTGTGAGTTGTGAAGCCAGTAGCTAACGTACTTTTTGCCTGTGACACACTCTGCCTGTGCAATCTCACCATTATGATGAGTGTATTGAAGATCCTCACCACCTGTATGAACATCAATTTGCTTTCCCAAAGTCGCAAAGACCATTGCCGTACACTCAATATGCCAACCAGGGAAACCCTTACCCCAACGACTCTCCCAGCCGAGATCGCCGTTTTTCCAGAGAGCAAAATCTGCCGGATGATGCTTCTCCGGATTTACCTCAACCCGCGCGCCGGCTTTGATCTTTTCAATGTCGATATTACCGATTATGCCGTAAGCAGGGAATTTGGTGACATCAAAATAAACTCCGTCACTAATACGATAGGTATAACCCTTTTGTTCCAGAGTTTCGATCAACTTGATTTGTTCAGCAATATAATCGCTAGCACGAGCGTATTCTGAAGGCGGCAGATTACCAAAGGCAAGATTGTCATTCTTAAAGGACTCGATGTATGGCAAAGGGAAGATGCGCATATTTTCGAGGGTAATTTCGTAACCTTCGCGGCGCATACCCTTCATCATCTTATCTTCGCCGGCGTCAGCGTCGTCGGTTAAGTGTCCGAAGTCAGTAAAGTTTATGGTGGACTTTACCTTGTAGCCATAGCGCAAAAACAACCTAGTCAAAAGATCCGGCAGTAGATAGGCGCGCAGATTACCAATATGAATGTGGTCATATACGGTCGGACCACACGAATACATCGTCACCACTCCCTTCTCGAGCGACTTAAACTCTTCTTTTCGGCCAGTCGCCGTATTATGAAGATGAATAGTTGGTAGGGCAGGGCGTTTATGTAAAAAGCCGAATAACATCTGTCCATTCTAGCAAAACAGCGCCCCTATCCACAATTTTTAGGATAACGAGAAATGTGCAATAATGACGCGATGAAAAACACTGAACCTCGTAGTAACAAACTCCTCGGTACTGGTTTGGCAGGGATACTTATTTTAGCCGCCTTTTTTGCTGGTGTTCAGCTGGGCCAAGGCTCTTTGCAAGGCATTCCTGGAGAGGCTGGTTTGTTTTCTTTCATAGGACCCTCAGCAGAACCGGATAATGAAGCCGACTTAACAGAGTTCTGGAGAGTTTGGAATATTCTGGAAGAAAAATACGTCACCTCCACCAGCACTTCTTCACCAGAAAGAAGCAAACGGATTGAAGGTGCTATCGCTGGCTTAGTCAAAAGTTACGGCGACCCATACACTATTTATATGCCGCCCGAAGAAGCGGCCGCGTTCGAAGAGGAAATCTCCGGCAATTTTAACGGCGTTGGTATGGAAGTTGGCATCCGCGAAGACTTGGTCACTGTGATCGCACCATTACCTGATTCACCAGCAGAGAAGGCGGGCATCAAGGCAGGTGACATCATCACAAAAATCGATGAGAAGGCGACAGATAATATGGGCGTTGACCAAGCTGTCCGCCTAATTCGCGGGGACCGTGGGACGGAGGTTGCCCTGACTGTTTATCGAAAAGGCGAGAGTGGTTTCCGTGAGTTCAAAATCGTCCGCGATGTCATCAATATCCCAACCTTAGTGACCGAGACAACTGGTGACATTTTCATCATTAAGCTTTATAGCTTCAACGCCCTAGCCGAAAGCAAGATGGGGGATGCCATGAATGAATTTGCTAAAAGCGGTAAATCAAAACTAGTACTCGACCTACGCGGAAATCCAGGCGGTTTCCTAGAAAGCGCAGTCTCGATCGCTGGCTGGTTCTTACCTACTGGCAAGGTAGTGGTGCGTGAAAATTTTGGCCAAGATATTGAGGAAGAAGTACATCGCAGCCAAGGCAAAGGATCTTTCCAGTTTAATCAAGACAACTTTGTAGTATTGATCGACGGCGGCTCGGCTTCTGCTTCTGAGATTCTAGCTGGGGCACTAGCCGAACACGGCATCGCTACAACTATCGGTGACACCACCTTTGGTAAAGGTTCAGTACAAGAGCTAGTCAACATACCAGGTGGCGCCTCTGTTAAGGTGACTATCGCACGCTGGCTCACCCCCGAAGGAGTCTCTTTCTCTCTGGGTGGCCTAAAACCAAAAATTGAGATCCTCCTCACCCCAGAAGAAGCAGAGAAAGATAAAGACCCACAGAAGGACGCCGCCGTAGAGTGGCTTGGTGGCAAGCGAGACTTTAAAGAAAAGTCCGCTCTCAACTCTAACTAAATCTTACTAAAACAGGTAGGGTAGGTACGTTCGCGCGTCCACTATGCTTCGTGTTATATTACTCCCGCTATGAAAGTGATCCTGCTTCGAGACGTTGCTAAGATTGGCCGCAAGGGCGCTATTGTCGAGGTGCCTGACGGTTACGCACAAAACCAACTTATCCCTAAAGGACAGGCTAAGCCAGCTACTGCAGAGAATCTCAAGGCGGCTTTGAGGATAGATGCGAATACTCAAAAGGCCGAGGCGCTGGCTGAGGCTCGCTTCTTTGCCCTAAAGAGCGCGCTCGATAATAAAGCCATCGTGATAACTGGCCTAAAGAATGACAACGGTCATTTGTTTGCGGCCGTGAAGCCCGAGATGATTATCGAAGCAGCGAAGGCCGCCGGACATGAGCTCCTACCATTTACAATCGAGATTGGATCGGCGATCAAGGCGACCGGCGAGCACTCTGTTGATCTGATCTTCAAAAGCCATCGCTTTCCTGTCAACATTAATGTTGAATGATGAGCGCCGTGCATTTATGATTCGTAACTCGTAATTTGTTATATGAAAGATATGAAAGAGATCAAAGGGATGAAAATGATTGTCGTCTCCGTTGTCGCCTCAGCCGTTTTACTATCCTTACTGGTTTACTGGCAAAATTATCACAGTCGCGAGGCCGAATTAATTACAGACGCTAAAGAGTCAGTCGTTGGACCATTTACACCAGAAGAGCAAAAAGTTAACAACCCAATCATAAATAACGACATGAATCCAACCGCCATCATCAAGACCAACCGGGGAGAAATCGAGCTTGAGCTATACACCGCTGATATGCCTATCACTACTGGCAACTTTATTACTCTTGCTGAATCAGGCTTTTATAACGGTACCAAATTTCACCGCGTCATTGATGGCTTCATGATCCAAGGTGGTGACCCAAACTCTAAGGGAAGCGACGAGTCTATCTACGGCACGGGCGGACCAACGAGCACTATTCAAGATGAATTTGTTAACGGCGATCATCTTACAAACACTCGAGGCAGTATCGCCATGGCTAACACTGGACAACCTAACTCCGGCGGCAGTCAATTCTTCATCAACCTAGTGGACAATGTGGCCTTAGACTTCGACAAGCCTCCATTTAGCTCGAAGCATCCTGTATTTGGTCGTATTGTGAAAGGGATGGATGTTGTGGATGCGATCGGTAAAGTGGAAACAAAAGCCGGAGATATCCCAGTTGATCCAGTGATCGTAGAATCCGTGACAATTGTTAAATAATAAAAAACGGCCGCGCCCTAGGGCGCGGCCGTTTTTTATTATTTCGTTAGTTTACATCGACGGTCTTCTTTGAAATCGAACGGCCATCAAAGCGAACTTTGCGGGAGTTGCGGAAGGCAACCTTTCCGTCCTGCATTGCAAAGAGAGTGTGGTCCTTACCAGCCTTTACATTCTTACCTGGTTCGATATGAGTACCGCGCTGACGCACGATTACCTCGCCAAGACGAACAGACTGACCGTCGGCACGCTTAACGCCGAGATACTTCGGTTTTGAGTCACGTAGGTTTTTAGCTGTTCCGCCTGATTTTTTAGTTGCCATAGTCGTTTATAATATGAAGACAATGAGCGATATCCTACAAGAGATTAGGGAAAAAATCAACCGTCTCCTTTACGACCCGGCTTTCTTTACGGCAAGCCTCATTATATTGGTGGCCATAGCCTCTTTTGGGCTAGGGAGGCAGTCGGCCAAGGCGGTAGGGGAGGATCGGGTAATAGGAGACATTGGCGGGGCGGGGCGAAGCCCCACCCCGCCAATGTCAGCGGCCACCTCAACTCCAACCACTCCCAATACATCAGAAACCGACGCTTTTTATGTAGCCAGTAAAAACGGGAAAGTCTATCATCTGCCATATTGTAGCGGCGCCAAGCGGATCAGTGAGCAAAATAAGGTCATTTATAAAACAAAGGAAGAAGCCGAGGCGGCCGGGCTTC
>Ga0208958_1001302_pt1 | contig 25604 bp, 17 predicted proteins | sample RifOxyB1_FD_184032 | JGI IMG/M metagenome (GOLD analysis project Ga0208958, IMG submission 184032) | Soil microbial communities from Rifle, Colorado - Rifle Oxygen_injection B1 (SPAdes) | ecosystem: Environmental > Terrestrial > Deep subsurface > Rock core/Sediment | place: Rifle, Colorado...
GGCGTCGCCGTCCTCGAGCCGCAGATCGACCGACGCCTGCGGATCCATGGCCAGCACCGCCAGCCGTACGCAGTCGATCCCCGCCAGCACCCCCGGCTTGCGCGCGACGAAGGCCGCCGTCATCCGCGCTCCTTCGGGGATACAGGCCATGGCGGTCATGTCGCCCGCCCGCCCCAGATCTTCCGCCAGGGCCATGCGCACCACCGGCTCGATCATCACATCGGGCAGCACCCGGCTCATTCCGCCGCCTCCAGGGCCACGACCCGCGCCGTCCGCACCCGCGTGTGGCGCGCCTCGGCCGCCGCCTGCGGATAGTCCGAACGGTAATGTCCGCCCCGGCTTTCCCGCCGGTCCAGCGCGCCCTGGACGATCAGCCGCGCCGCTCCCAGCGCCGCCGCCGCCCCGTGCCGGGCCTCCAGCCGGTCGATCAGGGCGATCAGCCCCGTCAGACCGTCGGCGTCGCGCACCACCCCCGCATAATCCGTCATCCCCGCCCTCAGCTCGGCCAGGGCCGCCTCGGGCAGATCCGGCGCAACCTCGACCGGCAGGGCGCGCCCTCCCCCCGTCTCGCCCGCGACCGCCCGTCCCGCGCGTCGCCCGAAGGCCGCCGCCTCCAACAAGGAGTTGGACGCCAGCCGGTTCGCCCCATGCACCCCCGTCGCCGCGCATTCCCCGACCGCATACAGGCCCGCAACCGTCGTCCGTCCATCGGCGTCGGCGGCGATCCCGCCCATATGATAGTGGCAGGCCGCCATCACCGGGATCGGGCTGATCCGCGGATCCAGGCCGCTGCGCATACAGGCCGCGAACACGGCCGGAAACTCGTGCGGAAACGCCTCGCCTATGGCCGTACGCGCATCCAGATAGGCGCCCCGCCCGTCGATCCGCGCCGCATGCACCGCCCGCGCCACCACGTCGCGCGGCTTCAGGTCGGCGTCGTCCTCAGGCCCCAGCAGGAACCGCCCCTGCCCGTCGATCAGCCGCGCCCCCTCGCCGCGCAGGGCCTCGGTCGCCAGGGGCGCCGGGTCCAGACCCACGTCTAGGGCCGTGGGGTGAAACTGCACGAACTCGGGATCCAGGATCTCCGCCCCCGCACGCGCCGCCAGGGCCATGCCCTCGCCCTTCAGCGCCGCCGGCGTGGTGGTCGCCGCAAACAGCCCGCCCGCCCCGCCGGTGGCCAGCACCACCGCCGTCGCCGTAACCTCGACCAGGCGACCGCCGCGCTCGACCACCGCCCCGACGACCCGGCCCGTCTCATCCTGCGCCAGCCCCTTCAGCCGCGCCTCGTCCCAGACCTCGATCCTCTTTTCGGCCCGCACCGCCGCGACCACGGCCGACAGGATGGCCCGCCCGGCCCCGTCGCCGCCGACCCGGGCCACGCGCGCCACGGAATGGGCCGCCTCCAGACTGACCACGAAACCGCCGTCCGCATCCCGGTCGAACGGCGCGCCCTGGGCCGCCAGCCATTCCACCGTCTCGCGCCCCGCGCCGGTCAGGGCCTGGGCCGCGCCCGGCTCGACCAGACCCGCCCCCGCCGCCTCGGTGTCCCTGGCGTGCAGTTCGGGCGAGTCCACAGCCGTCAGGGCCGCCGCCATCCCGCCCTGGGCCCAGGCCGACGAACACCCGTTCAGCAAGGGCTCCGGCGTCGCCACCAGCACCTTGGCCCCGGCCCGCGCCGCCTCCAGCGCGGCCGACAGCCCCGCCAGACCGGCGCCGACGATCAGCGGCCCGTCATGTCGCGTTCGGTTCATCACCGCACTCCAAGAGAGTTTAGGCCCAGGCGCACCGCGCTTGCGGGATCGCCTTCGACCATGGGCATCAGGGCGCCGACCGCCGCCGCCGCACAGACGGCCAGGGTCAGCAGATAAAGCGCCAGGCTCTTGCCCGCCTCAGACCAGCTCAGAGTACCCCAGGCCGCGCGCCAGACGCCGCGCTTCAGATGGCTGAACACCGACAGGGCCAGAAAGGCGGCCAGGATGAACCGGCCCGTGGACAGCCCCCACCAGACCACGGCCACGCCGATGACCAGCAGGACGATCTGCTCCAGCCGCGGATGCACCCGCGTCAGCACCGGCCCCAGGGCCTTGGACCCGTCCAGCGGCGGCGCAGGGACCAGGTTCACCAGGTTCAGCATGGCGATGAAGAAGGCGCCCATCAGCCACTCGCCCTGCCCGGTGGCCAGCCAGACCCCGACGAACGGGATCATGGCCAACAGGCCGAACGCCGGCCCGGCCAGGGACACCAGAACCCCGTCCCACTCGCTCTTCGCCGCCCGCCGCGCCTTGGCCAGCCCGCCCAGGAAGGGAATGATGTAAATCCGCGCCGGGCCCATGCCGAGCCTGTTCATCACCAGGGCGTGCCCCGCCTCATGCACGAACAGGCCGATCAGCACCGCCCCCGCCACGATGACGCTGCCGGTGATCCACCACAGGAAGCCGGCCATCAGGGCCGTGGACAGGACGGACCAGACCAGGCTCTGGTCTTTCTCGACCGGCTCCTCAAAGACGGGCTGGGCCTGCGCCTCGCGAACGGCGACCTCCCCGGGCTTCAAGTCCCAAGGCCCCGGCGTGCGATCAGGTGTGTCTGTCTTGCTCATGGCGTCCAGATGGGCGTTGCGCCCGGTCCCGGCCACGGGACCGAACGCCGCGCCTCAGATCAGCTCCACATCGACGTGATGCCGCGCCTTGACGATGTCGTAGCGGGCCGGGATCGCCGGCGGCGGCAGGTCGATCATCCGCTGCACCGCCATCCGCCCGCGTTCGATCATCTCTTCAGGCACCGTCACCTCGAACTGCATATTGACCAGGCAGTCGTGGATGTTCTGCAGGGTGATCCGCTTCATGTGCGGGCACAGGTTGCAGGGGCCGACGAACTCCACGCTCGGCACATCGCCCTTGATGTTGGACGCCATCGAACATTCGGTGATCAGCACCACCCGCTTGGGCCGCCGCTGCTCGACATAGTCGGTCATGGCCGCCGTCGATCCGGCGAAGTCCGAGGCCGCCAGGATCTCTTCCGGGCATTCGGGGTGGGCCAGAACCTCGGCGTCGGGCCAGGCGTCGCGCATGTCGGCGATGTCCTGGGCGGTGAAGCGCTTGTGCACCTCGCAGTGCCCCTTCCAGGCGATGATCCCCACCGTCGTCTGCGCCGCCACATTGCGCGCCAGGAATTCGTCGGGGATCAGGATGACCCGGTCCACGCCCCATTCCTTCGCCGCCCATTCCACCACCTGAACGGCGTTGGCGGATGTGCAGCAGATGTCGGTCTCGGCCTTCACCTCGGCCGTGGTGTTCACATAGGTGATGACCGGCAGGCCCGGATAGCGCTGCTTGATCAGCCGCACGTCCGCTCCCGTGATCGACGAGGCCAGCGAACATCCCGCCCGCAGATCGGGGATCAGCACAGTCTTCTCCGGGCTCAGGATCTTCGAGGTCTCGGCCATGAAGTGCACGCCCGCCTGGACGATCACCTTCGCGTCCGACCGGGCGGCCTCCTTGGCCAGGCCCAGACTGTCGCCGACATAGTCGCCGACCCCGTGGAAGATCTCGGGCGTCATATAGTTGTGGGCCAGGATCACGGCGTCGCGCTCGCGCTTCAGCCGGTTGATCTCGCTGATCAGCCGCGCCTGTTCGGGCCACTCCAGCGGCGTGACGTGGTCCTTGACCTTCGCCCACACCCCGGCGGTCTCCCGCTCCAGTTCCTGCGTCAGACCAAAGGCCCCAAGGGTCGAACCCTCCGCCATGACCGTCTCCCTAGACCCTTATGCTCAAAGTTAGCATAAGCACAGCCAATGTAGGCCGATGGGGGACGGACGCAAGCGGATTGTTCAGTCAATCAGTTCAAACAGATCGCTCAGGGGAACATCCAGCGCCTTGGCCAGGGTCAGGGCCACCACGACCGACGGCGTGAACACTCTGTTTTCAATCGTGTTCACCGTCTTGCGCGACAGCCTGGCCCGGTCCGCCAGTTCCTGTTGCGTCAGACCGGCGGCCGTCCGCACCTCCTTCAACCGCACAGCCAGCCGAGGCTCAGCCACGCGACGCCTGCCGATCCAGCCACCAGTAGCGCAGCGCGGCGGTCATCGCCGTCGCCTGAAAGACGAGGGGCAGGCCCGCGACCGCCAAAGAGGCCTGAAAGAGACCGGCGACATAAAGGGCCACACCCGAAAAGCCCGCCGTCGCCATCCCCCACTTGAGAGCGCTCTGCCTCAAATAGACCGTCAGTTCGTCAGCCGGCTTGGCAAGAGCGCCAAAGCGCTTGTCCATCCTCTTGCGGCTCAGCATCGACGTCATGACGACGAAAGGAAAGGCTAGGGCGAACAGGGCGCGCCACATATCGTCCCAGTCGCTTTCTCCGAAGGCGATCCGCGAAGCCGCCTGAGCCCCGAAGACCGTATAAAGCAAGCCCAACGCCGAAATGAAGACGAGATTCGCCGCCTCTGCGCTTTGCGCCTGATCCCTGTCCACGCCGCTCGCCAGGGCGTCGCGATCCGCCTGACGTCGTCCCCAAAGATCGAACGCCAGAAGCATCGTCAACGACAAGACGGTCAGCCCGAAAAAGAGGCCCGCCATCGACGCTAACGCCGATGCCCGCATCTGCGCCGCCAAGACGATCAACCCGACGGCGGCCAAGGCCAGACATCCCAGCATCAGACCTTCACGGTTCAACCGCCTCAATCGTTCTCGCGCCCGCGCCTGGCGCTCGCCTTGATCGTCCATAACACCCCCACGTCACCTACAGGTGACATATAACCTGCAGGTTACACGGCACGTCAAGAGTCTCGTTTGCCTGCATCCGCTCCTGTTGTGGTCATCCTGTGAGAGGTTCAGCCGCCCATCGCTCACAATGCCGCTGGCTGCCGCTTAGCGATTTCAACGCCTTGCGAAATTGTCGAGGCGAGTTTCAAGCCCGAGCGCGGACCACCCTTATGATAGACGCGATGAAAACCGCTCTCTCCAGTTCCGCGCCTGATCGCCCCCTCGGGCGCCCGTTCGTGAATGGCGGTTTGGCACCTTTGGCACGTTTGGCGCTTTGTCACCCTGTTTTTGCGCCAAAGACCGCGGCCGCAAACGGCAAGAACCGTTCCCAAGCCCCGCGGGTTCGCCTAGACAGCAGCCGACTTCATTCCGCAGAATACCGCCTTCCAGACATTTCCATGCAAGACACCATCCGCCGCATCCTCACCGCCCGCGTCTATGACGTGGCGGAGGAAACGCCCCTCGATCCGCTGCGTCGCCTGTCTGCGCGGCTCGCGCGGCCCGTGCTGCTGAAGCGCGAGGATTTGCAGCCGGTGTTTTCGTTCAAGATCCGCGGCGCCTACAACAAGATCGCCGGCCTGTCGCAGGCCGAACTGTCAAAGGGCGTCATCTGCGCCTCGGCCGGCAATCACGCGCAAGGGGTGGCCCTGGCCGCCGCCCGCCGGAACATCCCCTCGACCATCGTCATGCCGACCACCACCCCCGGCATCAAGGTGGCCGCCGTCCGCGCCCTCGGCGGCGAGGTGGTCCTGCACGGCGACAGTTTCGACGAGGCCTACGCCCACGCCCGCCATTTGGAAAGCCAGACCGGCGCGGCCTTCATCCACCCCTTCGACGACCCCGAGGTCATCGCCGGCCAGGGCACGGTGGGGCTTGAGATCGCGCGTCAGCACGCCGACCCCATCGAGGCCGTCTTCGTGCCTATCGGCGGTGGCGGCCTGGCCGCCGGCGTCGCCGCCATCGTCAAATTCCTGCGCCCCGACACCCGCGTCATCGGCGTGGAGCCGGTCGACGCCCCCACCATGAAGGCCGCGATCGACGCCGGCGAGGTGGTGACCCTGAACGAGGTCGGCCTGTTCGCCGACGGGGTCGCCGTGCGCCGCGCCGGGACCGAGACCTTCCGCCTGTGCAGGGATCTGCTGGACGAAATCGTCCTGGTGGACACCGACGCCATCTGCGCCGCCATCAAGGACATCTTCGACGACAGCCGCGCCGTCGCCGAACCCTCGGGCGCCGTGGCGCTTGCGGGCCTCAAGGCCTGGGCCGCCGCCCATCCCGGATCCGGTGCCCTGATCGCCGTCAACTCCGGCGCCAACGTCAATTTCGACCGGCTGCGCCATGTCGCCGAACGGGCCGAGATCGGCGAGGGCGCAGAGGCCCTGCTGGCCGTGGCCATGAAGGACGACCGCGACGACTATCGCCGCTTCCTCGACAGCCTGGACGGCCGCTCGGTCACCGAGTTCAACTACCGCTGGTCCGGCGACGGCCAGGCCCAGATCTTCGTCGGCGTGGCCCTGCGCAACGGCCCTCACGAGCGCGACGACCTGATCGCGACCCTCCGCGCCGGCGGCTACGCCGTCGAGGATATGAGCGACAACGAGACCGCCAAACTGCACGTCCGCTACATGGTCGGCGGCCGCACCGTCGGCCTGCCGCACGAACGGATTCTGCGCTTCCAGTTCCCCGAGCGGCCGGGCGCCTTCCTGCGCTTCCTCAACAGCCTCCAGCCCGCCTGGGCCCTGACCCTGTTCCACTATCGCAACCACGGGGACGACGTCGGCCGGGTCCTGGCCGGCCTCAGCGTCCCCCCCGAAGAACAGGCCCAGCTGACCGCCGCCCTCGCCGACCTGGGCTACCCCTACGTCGACGAAACCGCCAACCCCGCCTGCCGCCTGTTCCTGGACGGAGGCTGAAACGCGAAAAGGGGCGGCCGCCGCCGGCCGCCCCCCTTCTTACACCACTGTAATATCAGAGCTTCTTACTGAACCGCGCAAAGAAGTAGCGTCCCCGCGCCGAGACCGGCGTCGCCACCGAAGCCAGGAAGGGCTCCTCGTCCGTAAGGTTGTTCACGCCCAGGATCAGATCGCTCTCCCCGTCGATGTCCCAAGTCAGGGAGGCGTCGTGGGTCCAGATGGAATCGTTCCAGGGGGCATCATAAGAGACGATATTCTCGATCTCGACGCCCGACCGGGTCTGCTTGCTCTGATAGTTGGAGAACAGGCCCGCAGTGAAGTCGCCCACGCTCCACCGGACCGAGGTGTTCAGCACCCACTCCGGCGAGTTCAGCTGCTCCTTCACCGGATTGGCCAGGGACGCGTCCGCCACGAACGGATAGTCGTTGCGATCCTCCAGCCAGGTTCCACCCACGCCCAGCGCCAGCGAGCCCCACTCCGGCTTGCCGACCACATCCAGGTCCAGCCGGTAGCGCGCCTCGAAGTCGACGCCAGAGGCCTCGAGCCCCGCGAAGTTCACCTGGCTCTGCTGCAGATAGTCCAGCCCGCCCTGGGTCAGCGAACCGGGCCGATCGTCTCGGCTGATCAGGGCGCAGTACTGGTTGTTGATGTCCGGCGCATCATAGCAGCTGTTGACGATGTCCTGGGCCGAAACCGAGGCGATGGCGTTCTCGATCTTGATGTTCCAGTAGTCGGCCGTCAGCGTGAAGCCCGACAGGAAGCGCGGCTGCACCACCAGACCCGCCGTCCACGAGTCCGAGGTCTCGGCCTGCAGATCGGGATTGCCGCCCGCCGCCCCGAAGAACTGGGCCGTCAGCGGATCGGAAAAGTCGTAGGTCGATCCCACGGTCACACCGTAACGCGCCAGGTCGGCGCGGCAGTTGGCCTCGCGATAGCTGGTGCCCTGGGTGATATTCTCTGCCGAGCAAGGATCGATCGGCCGGAAGCCCTGGGTCTGCAACGGGGTGAACAGCTCAGCGATGTTCGGCGCCCGAACCGCCTTGGACACGCCGCCTCGGAACCGCAGATCCGACACCGGCGCCCAGACCATATCGGCCTTGAAGGTCTCGGTATTGCCGATGTTGGAATAGTCCCCGAACCGCGCGGCCGCGTTCAGGGTCAGGGTCTCCGCAAAGGGCAGATCGGCCAGCAGCGGCAAGCTGATTTCGACGAAGCCTTCCGACACTTCGAACTCGCCCGCGACCGCTGCCGTCGTCGCGTAGCGGAAGGTCACGCCCTGCTCGTCATAGTCGTTCGGATTGAAGTCGCTCTCTTCCTTCCGATACTCGCCGCCGATGGCGAAGCTGACCGGTCCGCCCGGCAGACTGAACCAGCGCTCCAGATCCCCGGCCAGGAAGCCGGAAACCACCGTCTGCTGGATCAGCGACGTATCGGTCACCAGAGGCCCGACGAAGGCCGAGGCCTCCGGGCTGACGTTGCCCAGACCGAATAGGTTCAGCGGACGACATTCGGAGTCTGCGCCCGGCGTAAAGGTCTGGAACGGGTTGGGCACCGGCCCGCCGAACTCGGGATAGAGGCCCGAGATTGGCGGCGCCGCCGTCGGATCCAGGGTCGAGCGGCATACCGCCTCGCCCGTAACCGGATCGGTCACGGCGTCGACGGCGGCGAAGAAGCGATCCTCCAGGCGAACCGCATAGGTGCTGTCCTGTTCGGTCCGGCCATAGTTGAACGACAGCTCGTAGTTCCAGCCCAGGTCCAGCTCGCCGCGCGTCCCGACCACCGCCCGATAGGTCCGACGCTCATTCTCGGCCTTGGGATCGAAGACGTCGATATGGTCGCGCGACAGCGCGATCTGGGCCGTGTCGGCGATGCTCGGATCCGCCGCGATCTCGGCCTCGACCAGGGCTCTCAGTTCGTCCGGGATGAACGGGTTGTCGAGCGAGATCGGGATCGAGTCATCATAGGTGTTGTAGGGGTTGTAGGTGGTCCCCCTGTTCCACGAGGCCGTAAGCTCGACGAACGGATTGAAGAAGGTCGACAGATTGTAGTTCGCGGTGAAGCTCAGCGCATAGCTGGACTCCTTCGGCAGCAGGCTCTGATTGTCGAACACCTGAGCCGCGCCGTCCCCGCCCGACTGGTTCGAGGACCCCGCGTAGAGGCCGTCCTGGAACGGGCGCAGTTGGCCGGTCACAGGATCGACCGTGTAGCAGCCGTAGCCGGACTGACCGTTGCGACTGGTCAGGCAGTCGGCGTTGACCTGAGGATTGGCGTAGAAGCCGGCCGGCTCGGGATAGCCGTCTCCGTCCAGGTCGATGCCGATCAGACCGCTCGTGCTGGAGATCGAAAAGCGCGGATCGGCGATAAAGGCGCGCGGCGCCGCAGCCTGGGCCCTTGCGATCAGAGCCGGATCCGTCCCCGCATAACGCGGCGCGCCGCCCAGCAGAATGGTCCGGCCGCGCGTATTGGCCAGGGTGCGGCCCGGCGGGATCGGATCGCCGGCCTGGAAGTAGAGGGCCGGGTTCGTATAGTCGTCATAGACGCCGTTGCCCTTGGTATAGCTCCGATCGCCGTAATAGAGGGCGGATCGTTCACTGCCTTGGACGCCTACGGTGAAGTTGCCGCGTCCATTGTCGAAGTTGCGGCCGTGCAGCAGCGAGACATAGAACTCCTCGGCGTCGCCCTCGCCGGACAGTCCGCCCTGCACCGTCATCTCGGTGCCCTCGTAGTCGTCCTTGAGGATAAAGTTGACCACCCCGGTCACGGCGTCGGAGCCGTAGACGGCCGATGCGCCGCCTGTCAGCACCTCGACCCGCTCGATCAGGCCGGCAGGGATGCTGCTGACATCGACGGCCGCCGATCCCGGCACCCCCGCGACATAACGGCGGCCGTTCACCAGGGTCAGGGTCCGCGCCGATCCCATGCCGCGCAGATTCAGCGTCGCCGCGCCGCCGTTCGCCTGGGCCGAGCTGGAAGAGGACTGCAACGCCGGAATTCGGTCCAGCAGGTCGGAGACCTGGGTCACGCCTTGGGTTTCGATAGACTCCGCCGTCAACACCTGGACCGGCTGCGAAGCCTGCGTCGCTGCCGAGGATGCAAGCCGTGAGCCGGTCACGATAATCTCTTCAACCTCCGTCGGATCCGGCGCCGTCTGAGCGAACGCTGGAGCTGAAGCACAGGCAAGCATCGACCCACCAAGCAGGATCGAGCGGAAAACCGCTTTTTTACGCATGATTATCCCCAATCATCGCGAGAGGAGTCGCGATGACGGGTAGAGTTTGCCGCGCTGCAACAATGGTCAATCGTTAAGCGGCGGCGGCCAAGTTTTTGAGTCAAAACTGTCGCTATTTGAACACAAACAGGACCGCTGAGCCTGGTAAACGACGGCTGGGCTCAGACCAGCACCGTCACGTCGTCGCCTCGTGCGCTAGCAGCCAGCGCTTCCGCTCCAGCCCCCCCGCATAGCCGGTCAGGGTCCCGTTTGCGCCGATCACCCGGTGGCAGGGGACGATGATCCCCACCGGGTTGGAGCCGTTGGCCAGGCCCACCGCCCTCACCGCCTTGGGCGATCCTATGGCGGCCGCCAGCTGTCCGTAGCTGCGCGTCTCCCCTGCCGGAATGGCCCGCAACGCGGCCCACACCGCCTGCTGGAACACCGTCCCGCCGGTCTTGACCACCACCCCATCGAACGCCGCCAGATCGCCGCCGAAATAGGCCTCGACCGCCCGACGCACCGCCTCCGGCGCCCGCCCCTCGACCAGCTCGACCAGGCCGTAGTGCCGCCGGAGCAGCCGTCGCATCCGATCCTCGAAATCGTAGAAGTCCAGCGCCCGCACCGCCCCCTCGGCATCGGTGGCCACCAGCACCTCGCCCACCGGCGAGGCGATCCGATCCAGCGTCAGAATCATCGGCTCTCTAGGCATCGACCGTCTCCTTCATGTTCCAGTACAGCGCCCCATAGGCCCGCCATGGCCGCCACCGCTCGGCTCGCGCCGCCAGGGCGGCATCCGCCAGTCGATCGCTGGGCGCATCCTCTCCGGCGTCGATCCAGTCGCCCGCCGGCCTCAATCCCGGACGAGACTCCAGCGCCGCGCCCAGGTCCGGATCCGTCGACAGGTCGCGCCGGATCGCCTCGGGATCGGCGGCCAGATCAAACACCCGCCGCACCCGCGCCAGCACGCCGGGCAGGGCTTTCAGAGCCTTCGCCCGCACCTCCACCGCCGCCTTGGTCTCAGACCCGGCCCGCACGGAAACCTCGCCCTCGGTCCCGTCTGTCGCGACCCGCAGGCGCCGCCGCCAGACCCCCTCGGCCACCACCTCGTCCGGGTCGGCCCGCGCCGCCAGGGCCGACATCATCGCGCCCCAGTCATACGGCGGGCGGTAGGTCAGCCCCAGTTTCACGATCCCGCCGCCCTCGCCTTCCGCCTTGCGGCGTCTCAGCTCGGACGGCGGCCGCCCGTACAGGGCCTGGAACGTCTCGTTGAACCGCCGCACGCTGCCGAAGCCGGAGGCCATCGCCACCTCCGCCATCGACAGGTCGCTCTCGTGGATCAGTTGCTTGGCCAGCAGCACGCGCCGCGTCTGGGCCACGCTGACCGGCGCCGCGCCCAGGTGCTGCCGGAACAGCCGCCGCAGGTGCCGCTCCCCCACCCCCAGCCGCGCCGCCAGGGCATCGGCGTCGCCTCCATCCAGAGCGCCCGCCTCGATCAGGGCCAGGGCCCGACTGACGGTGTTGGACGTCCCCCGCCACGCTCCCATCTCGGGCGCCGTCTCGGGCCGACAGCGCAGACAGGCGCGAAACCCCGCCGCCTCGGCCGAGGCCGCCGTGGCATGAAACACCACATTCTCGCGCCGGGGCGTCCGCGCCGGACAGACCGGCCGACAGTAGATCCCCGTCGAGGTCACGCCCGTGAAGAACCGCCCGTCGAATCGGGCGTCACGTGCGCCCAAAGCCCGCCAGCATGCTTCCTGATCCAGCGACTGTTCCATGAGGACAAGATGGCCGCTCACCGCAACGATGTCTCGCGGTTTTCGGACATGGATGACCCCAACGGACGGCATTCCCTTTTGCCGCCTGCCGGCTAAGGTGTTCGTCTCTCGGGGGGTTAAGTCATGTCCAGTCAGTCTCATTCCGTGCGTCGGTGCGCCTTGGCTCTCGTCGGCGTCTGCTTCGCCGCCCTGCTCGCGGGTCAGCCAGCCGCAGCGCTGCAGGCCGCCGCCATCCCGACAGTGCGCCAGACCCTGGGCTATGACAGCGGCCAGGAGATCACCCGCGCCGCCGACGTCCGCCGCTATTTCGAGGCCCTGAAGACCGCCGCCCCGAACCAGGTCGTCATCGGCGAGTACGCCCGGACCTGGGAAGGCCGCCCCCTGTTCTGGGCCGCCGTCGGCTCGCCCGCCAACATCGCCCGTCTGGACCAGATCAAGGCCCAGTCCCGCGCCCTCGCCGACCCACGCGTCACCTCGCCCCAACAAGCCAGCGCGCTTATCGCGGACCAGCCGGTCCTGGTCTGGATGGCCTATTCCGTCCACGGCAACGAGATCAGCCCCGCAGACGCTGCGATGGAGGCCGCCCGCCGCCTGTTGACCGACCCGACCGCCCAGGCCTGGCTGGCCAACACGGTCGTCGTCTTCGTCCCGACCCAGAACCCCGACGGGCGCGAGCGCTTCCTCAACAGCTTCGCCTCCGGCCGCGGCTCCCTGCCCAATCCCGACCCCGCCTCGGCCGAGCGTGACGAACCCTGGCCCAGCGGCCGCTACAATCACTATCTGTTCGACCTGAACCGCGACTGGTTCATCCAGACCCAGCCGGAGACCCAGGGCCATTCGGCCGAGGTCCGCGACTGGCGGCCCCAGGTCGTCGTCGACAGCCACGAGATGGGCTCGGACGAGACCTTCTTCTTCCCGCCCGAGGCCGAGCCGCTGAACCCATGGATCTGGCCGCGCACCCTGGAGAACCGCGCCCTGTTCGGCCGCAACACCGGCGCCCGATTCGACGCGGCGGGTTTGCCCTACTTCAACCGCAAGGTCTATGACGCCTTCTACCCCGGCTATGGCGACGGCTGGCCCGGCTATCTGGGCGCCGTGTCCATGACCTACGAAGCGGGCTCGGCCCGAGGTCTGGCCGCACGGCGCAGCTCGGGCGAGGTCTTCACCTATGCCGACACGGTCCGCGCTCACCTGACCGCAACCCTCGCCACCATAGAAACGGCCTCGCGCAATCACGACCGGCTGCTGAACGACTTCTACGCCTATCACCGCGACGGGGTGGCGGGACGCGGCGCCTATGTCCTGTCGCGGGCCTCTGATCCCGCCGCCGCCGACCGTCTCGCCGGCCTTCTGGTCCGCTCCGGCATTGAGGTCGGGGTCGCGCGCCAGGCCTTCGCCTGTGGCGGTCAGCATCGCGCCGGCGACTATGTGGTCAATCTGGCCCAGCCCCAGCGCCGCATGGCCGAGGTGCTCCTGACCCGCGACGTGCCGATCCCGCCCGCCTTCCTGGCCGAGCAGGAGCGCCGTCGCGCCCGCGGCCTGGGGGACGAGATCTATGACGTCACCGCCTGGTCCCTGCCCCTGATGTTCGGCGTCGATGCGACCCGGTGCGACAGCGCGCCCGGCGTCGCCGTCGATGGGCGCGGCCCCGAACTGATCGCTCCCGCCGTCGTCCGGAACCCCGAGGCTCGCTACGGCTTCCTGGTAGCCCCCGGCTCGGTCCAGCCGCGCTTCCTCGCCGCCGCCCTGCAGGCCGGGCTGACGATAAGCGCCGCCGATCAACCCTTCACCCAGAACGGCCGCGACTGGCCCGCCGGAACCTTGGTCATTCCGAAAGCCGGCGCCCCCGCCGATCTCGTCGCCACCCTGAACCGTCTCGCCGCCGACACGGGCGCGGAGGTCGTGGGCGTCGACGAATCCTGGGTTGATCGCGGCGCCGGCTTCGGCTCCAGCGACGTGGTCAGACTGCGGGCCCCGCGTATCGCCATGGCCTGGGACAGCCCCACGGCGCCGGACGCCGCCGGCGCGACCCGTTGGCTGCTCGAACGCGACCTGGGCTATCCGGTCACCGCCATCCGCGCCGCCAGCTTCGGCGAGGCCGACCTGGCCCATTATCAAGTCCTGATCCTGCCCGAGGGCCGCGACTACGCCTCCGTTCTGGGCGAATCCGGGGTCAAGGCCCTGCGCGACTGGGTCTCGCGCGGCGGCACTCTGATCAGCCTGGGAACCGCCACCCGCCTGCTGACCGATCCCGACAGTGACATGCTGGCCTCGCGCCGCGAAACCGGCGCCCTGGACAAGAACGAGGACAAGCCCGAAAGCCCCGCACGGATCGCCAACCAGACCGACTACGCCGCCCTCCTGGCCCACAGCGACCACGGGCCGGACTCCGTCGCCGGCGTCCTTGCCCGCGCTCACGTCGATCCCGACCACTGGATCGGCGCCGGCCTGCCGTCCGAGCTGAACGTCCTTGTGCGCGGCGCCGACATCTACGCCCCGCTGAAACGCGGCGAAGGCGTCAACGCCGTTCGGTTCGAAGCCTCAGACCGACTGCTGGCCTCGGGGCAGCTGTGGGCCGAAAACCAGGCCCAGCTCGGCTTCAAGCCCGTGGTTATGGTCGAGACCCTGGGCTCGGGCCAGTTCATCGCCTTCACACAGGACCCGACGGTGCGCGGCTATCTGGAGGGGCTGAAGCCTCTGTTCGCCAATGCGGTGTTCAAGGGACCGGCCCACGTCTCACCCCGCTGGTAACGTCCTGGCGATCAGGGCTGGACACCGGCCGCTGGGGGCATAACCTCGTTTTTCGCCCGCAGAGGCGCATATAGAAAAACGGGAGCTACGCCTTGAAACGACTGTCTCTTACCACCCTAGCCTGTATGGGCGCGGCCGTCGGCGCCGCCGGTCTGGTCGCCTTCACCGCCACGGCCCAGGACCGGCCGACCGCCGCGCCGGCCGTCTCAGGCCGCGCCCTGCCGGTCGGCGCCTATCGTGAGACCTGCCGCCAGATCAGTCTGAACGGCGACCGGCTGCGGGCGCGCTGCATCGCCAAGGACGGTCAGTCTATTTCCTCGACCCTTAGCGTGCGCAGCTGCCGCGGCGCCCGCATCGAGAACGATAACGGACGACTCACCTGCGCCGCTTCTGCCACCGTGCGCTCCACCTGACGTTCGCCGCCGGCCCCGGCGTGCCGGGGCCGGCTTCGATCACATAGGCCAGAATAGGAGAATGGCGGGCGGGCCGATGACCAGGACCAGCAGGCTCAAGGGCGCTCCCAGTTTCGGATAGTCCGAAAACTTGTATCCGCCCGGTCCCATGACCAGCGTATTGCACTGGTGCCCAATAGGGGTCAGAAAGTCGCACGCCGCCCCTACCGCCACCGCCATCAGGAAGGGATCAGGGCGATAGCCCAGTTGCTGCGCCAGGGTCGCGGCTATGGGCGCCACCACCAGAACCGTCGCGGCGTTGTTCAGGAAAGGCGTCACCGCCATGGCGGCGAACATCATGCCCGCCACCGCCACCACCGGCGGAATTCCTTGGAACACGGATTTCAGACCCCCGGCGATCAGGTCCGCCCCGCCTGTCTGCTGGATCGCGTCAGAGACCGGGATCAGGGCTGCGATCAGCACCAGCAGCGGCCCGTCCAGCGCCGCATAGGCTTCGCGCATCTTCAGGCCGCCCAAGGCCACGATCACCGCTGCCGCCCCGAAGAAAGCGATGGACACGGGGATCAAGCCGACCCCCACCAGCACCATGGCGACGGCCAGCACTACAGCTGGCAGGAATTTGCGGCGCTGGCCGCCCAGCCGCATCTCCCGTTCCGCCAGCGGCAGCACACCCAGGGTGGCCAGCTTGCCGGGAAGTCCGGCCTCCGACCCCTGCAGCAGCAGCACGTCCCCCGCCTGCAGCCGCGCCGTCCGCAGATGCTGGGTCAGTTCATAGCCGCTTCGCGACACGCCCAGCAGGTTCAGCCCATGCTGGCCGTACAGGTCGAGCGACCGCACCGACTGTCCGATCAGCAGGGAATCGGCCCCGATCACCGCCTCGGCCAGACTGACCTCGTCCTTGGCTTCTTCCAGCAGCACCGGCCGATCGCCACGCACCAGCTTCAGCTTGGTGGCGTTTATGAAGCCTTCCAGCGCCTCCTGATCGCCCTTGATCAGCAGGGTGTCCCCGGCCCGGATCAGTGTATTGCCGCGTGGCCGGGTCTTGCGCCTGCCGTCGCGGATCAGGGCCATGACCTGGATCTCGTCTGGAGCCATCGCCTTCAGCGCATTGATCGGCCGAGTCTCCAGCGACCAGTCCTCCGGAACACGCGCCTCGGTCAGATAGGCGTTGGCCGAGAGAGCGGCCGAAAGGCCTAGGGTTCCCGTCCGGTCCTTGGGCAGCAACCTGTAACCGAAAGCCAAAAAGGCCAGGGCCGCGCCGGTCAGGATCAGGCCCACCGGCGCATAGTCGAACATGCGGAACGGCTCGCCGATCATGTCTTGGCGCACCTCGGCGACCAGAATGTTGGGCGCGGTCCCGACCAGGGTCACCATTCCGCCCGCCATGGCTCCGAAGGCCATGGGCATCAGCAGCCGCGACTGTTTCGTGCCCGTGCGCCGGCTGACCTGAAGCGCGACCGGCATCATGATGGCCAGGGCGCCCACATTCTTCGTCACAGCCGACAACAGGGTCACCGCGGCCGTCAGCACCGGCACCTGAGTCTGCTCGGTCTTCAGATAGGGCAGGATCCGCTTCAACGCCATTTCGACGATGCCGGACTTGGCGAAGGCCGCCGACACGACCAGGGCGCAGGCGATGATCACCGTCACATCGTTGGAGAAGCCGTCGAACGCCGCTTCGGCCGGGATCACCCCTATGGCCAGACCCACGACCAGGGCCGCGACGGCGACCAGATCATAGCGGAAACGTCCCCAGATGAAGGCGGCGACCGTCAAGCCCACCAGGCCGAAGGCCAAACCCTGTTGCAAAGTCACTCGGTCGCTCTCACCCCCGGCCGCCCATTGCCGCCGACGGACAGCAACGGTTCAGGCGGCCGGATAGTTCAAACCTCTATCGGCCGACGACCAACCGTCCCAGGGCGCGCAGAATCCGCAACACTTCTGCGGCGAAGGCCCAGACCACGATGATCATCAGGATGGTCGCCAGTTCGCCCCCGTCCCCGGCAGCCGGATCGAACAGGCTCCGCACGCGGGCGACGAACGCCGTCGCCGTGGGGACCCAGATCAAGGGGCTCAACGGCGACCAGAACCACAGCCACAGCAAGCCCCAGGCCGCCGCCGCCCCAAAGCCGATGTCGCCCAGGGCCGTCAGCCGCACATTGCCGCCCGAAGCCGCCCGCGCCAGATCGAAGACCACCTTGGCCGCCGCGAAGAGGGTCACGGGCCAATAGGCGGCGGCGACGATCTGGCTGAGAATTTGGCCGTAATCGACGCCGTACAATATGCCCGCCACCTCGTCCGGCCGGATCGAGGCGACCGGCAGAAGACCGGTCCACCACAACAGCAGCACACCCCAGCCGATGGCGCTGGACACCGCCCGCGCCGCCGGCGACATCTCGGCGCTTTTCCGGACCGCCGGCCCGGGCTTAGCGCTCGGCCGCGCGGCCGATCCGCCCCGGGCCAGACGTTCGGCCCAGGTCTCGGCATCGATGTCGCCGCCCAGTTCGAAAAGGCCCAGGTCCTTGACCCGCCATTTGGCGATGAAGTCGGGCTTCTTCTCCTGTCGCTCCAGGACGAAGCCGATCAGGGTCACCACCCCGATCACCGTTACCGCTCCGCTGAACAGGCTGGCGAAGGCCTGACCGATCGCCTGACCGGCATAGGCGTCGACCGTCAGCACCCGCACCGCCAGGCCGATCAGGGTCACACAGCCCATCACCAACAGGCCCGTCTTCACCGCGAACACCCACCACGGATAGAGCTCCGGCCCGATCAGCGCCTGCGGCCCCGACCGATACCGCGCCGCCACAGTCAGCGGATGACCGACCTCGCGCAGCAGGGCCTCGATCTCGTCGTCGCTCGGCGGCCGGCCCAGCCGGTCCTCCAGCGTCTCAAGCCGGCCCAGGATATCGTCGCGCAGTTCGGCGACGATGTCCTCGCGCATCGCCTTCGGCAACTGGGCCGCCACGGCCTTCAGATAGGTTTCAACCAGGTTCATTCCACGCCCTCCCTCTTTCCCCATGGTCACAGCATCTTCTCCAGCGAGGCCGACAGGCCCCGCCACTCGGCCGCCAGTCGCGCCAGCATGGCCTCTCCGCGCGGCGACAAACGATAAAACCGCTTCCTGCGCCGCTCCTCCTCACGCCATTCGCTGTCCAGCAGCCCCTGGCTCTCCAGCCGGCGCAGAAGGGGATAGAGGGTGCTCTCCTCCATCTCGACCCCGACCTCGCCCAGCGCGACCCGCAGCGAATAGCCGTACTGCTCGCGCCTCAGGCTCGCCAAGACGGCCAGGATCAACGACCCCCGCCGCAGCTCCAGCCGCAGGCTCTCGAACAGCAGTTCCTCGTCCGCACTCACGCCTGTTCTCCATACGCCACATAGTGTGTGACACACAGTGTATGGGACATACTGTGTGAGGATGTCAAGCGAGCGCTGTTCGCCAATGTCTGCGAACGCGAAAAAGGCGGCGGACCGAAGTCCGCCGCCCCTGTTTTCGTCTCTTTGACGTCGCCGCTTAGAACGACTTGGTCAGGTTCACGAAGGCCGTGCGGCCCAGGTAGTCGTAGCCCGAGTACAGCGGCGCATTGCCGACCCGGTTGTAATAACCCGACGAAATGGTGGGCGGATCTTCGTTGAAGATGTTTCGTACACCCACAGTAGCGGTCCACCCGTCGGCCGAATACTGAACAGACGTATTGTGCAACCAGTAGTCGCCAACCTCGAAATCGTACATGGCTGTCGTTGGATCAGCGTCCGAGGGACTGACGCCGAGGTAATCATAGCTGTCCGTGCCCTGAATCCATTCGACGCCATACCGCACCCGCCACTTGTCCCATGCGTAGGAAACGTCGGCCGTTCCGGTGAACTCGGGATTATTGATCTGCCCCTTGTAGTCCTCCAGAGGATCTTCATCGAACAGCTTGTTCGAGATTTCCGTATATTGCGTCAAGGCAAGATTAAACAGAACCGATCCCGGACCCACATCGTTGCGATAACGCACGGTGTAGTCCAAACCCTTCACAATGTCGGTGGCCAGGTTGACGTAGCCGTTCTGCACAGTGAGTTGGCTGTTGCTCGGATCGCGAGACACCAAGGCGCAGAAGCCGACGTCGGCGGCGAAGTCCGCCGGATCGGAATCATAGCAGCGCGTCAGGATGTTGGCCGCGCCGTATTGGGAGACGCCGTTCTTGACCTCGATTTCGTAGTAATCGACCGCAAAGGCAAGATCGCCCCACCCGGAAGGCAACGACGGCTGGAAGACCGCGCCCACGGTCATATTGGTCGAGGTCTCGGCTTCCAGACCGGCCTCCGCACCACCCAGGGTCACCACCCGGATGCTGCTCAGATTATAATGGTCCGGCGCCAAGCCTTCCGCTTCGCAGTTGGCAACGCGGTTGGGGTTAACGTTTGGACGACCGTATTCATTGCATCGATCGTTGGTGTTGGACAAGAATCCGGTCGTGGCGCCGACGAACTGCTCGAACAACGCCGGTGCGCGATACGAGGTGCCGTAGGTGCCGCGAAGGGTCAGCATTTCGACCGGCGAATAAACCAGGCCGATCTTGTAGGTCGTGTCGTCGCCGTAAGACTCGTAGTCGGTGTAACGGAATGACCCGTTCAAGGTTAGTTCACGTGCGAACGGCATGTCGCGCAGGATAGGCGCCTCGACTTCCGCAAAGGCTTCCCACACCGAGTCCGAACCCCGCGTGATGGCCGAACTGGAGAAGTTGTAGGTGTTGTCATTCTGGGAATCGAGACCGGGCGTGTCGTCGATCTCGGATTCGCGCCATTCTAGACCGAAGAAGCCCATCACACGGCCAGCCGGCAGTTCGAACAGCGGACCGTCAAGACCCAGGCTGACAATCTTCTCTTCGTACTCGGTCACACCCTTCACCGGACGGAAGACGTAATCGACCCAGGCTTGGGGTAGTTGGCCGCCGATGACTTGGCTACTCAACGCCGGAGCGGCGACGCAGCCCGGGTTAGAGGCAAGCAGGGCGCACTGGAACTGGCCCGGCGCCGTTTCGACGACGTCTAGGCTTTCGATCAGGCGATCCGTCAGGAACTGCTCGCTCGTGTATTCCGAGCGCGACTTGGAATAGCTCGCTGACAGGTCGTAGCGCCACTCCGGGATCAGGAAGTCGCCCTTGATGCCAACCACGTTGCGGTTGAAGCGTTGTTCCTGACTGGAATGATCGTTCCCGAATCCGATGAAGGCGCGCACGCCCACATCATCGCCTCTATTCAGGCCTTGATCAGTCAGAACCGTGCTGAAAGCCAGATTATCGGGGATCAGAGGGCTGCCCTTAGCGTAGTCGAGGGCCAGTTGCCGATACCCAGTCTGCGACGACTTGCGATTGTTCAGCAGGAATTCGCCGTAGATTTCAGCATTGCCTAAGGCGTTCAATTGATAGCCGGCTTCCCCGTAAATTGTGGTTATCTCTACCGGAGAGATCAGCGACTCGTTCAGCATCCGATCTTCGAAGGTGTCCCGGACATTGACGTCGTTGGCGCCGCCGCCGACGCCCTCGAAACCGACAACGCCTGTATCGACGGCCGAGTTTGGACGCCAACGATTGAAGGTAGACCCGACCGAACCGGCCGCCCCTTGCCCCCCCACGCCAACAAAGGTGCGCTGGCCACGCGCGTTCAACGGCCCCTCGACGCCGGCTGCGATGGTATTGATCGTCACGCCGTTCGAACCGGTGTCCGTGATCGGGTAACATTTCGGTGTGCCGGTGATCGGATCAATGAAGTCCATCGAGCCGCCGGTAGCGCGGTCGATGTAACCGTCCGTCTGGCAGCGGGTGAACTCACGATCACGCAGGGCCAGTTCGTCACGCTCATAGCGTTCGATCGAACCGGCGGCGCGCCAACGTTCCCCCCGGGTTCCGCCCGTCAACGAAAGGCGGGTCGACCCGCCAGCGCCGTTGGCTTCAAGAGGTTCGTTCCGCTGAGCTTCAAAGGTGAGGCCTTCGAAATTGCGGCGGGTCTGGATGTTGACCACGCCGGCGACGGCGTCCGAGCCATAGACCGAGGACGCGCCGTCGCGCAGCACTTCGACGCGGTCTATCATGGCGGTCGGCAGGACGTTCAGGTCGGCCGAACCGACCGAACCGCGCGAACCGGCGGGGGAGACACGCCGTCCATTCAGCAGCACAAGGGTGCGGCTGGGGCCCATGCCACGCAGGCCGATGGTGTTGGCGCCCGGGCCCCCATCCGTAACAAAGCCGCCGTAGGCGTTATTGATCTGCGAGGTGCCGCCGGTGACGGCCGTGCTCTGCAGGGCTTCTGTGGTCGAGGCGAAGCCTTGAAGCGTCGCCTCTTCGCGAGTCACCACCTGGGTCGGGGACGGGGCGTTATAGTTGTCGCGACGAATACGCGAACCGACGACCACGATGTCGTCAATGCTTGCAGAGTCTTCTGACTGGACGACCGACGCTTCCTGCGCGAGGGCCGAGTTCGAAGCAAACATAGCCATAGAGGCTGCAGCAATTCCGCCAACCATGGTCGATGCAAGAAGTTTATTCTTACGAGTACGCATACGCCTCTTCACAGCTACAACTAATGTGAAACTGAACACTATTCGAATATCGACAATATATATCGTCGATAGACAGAATGTATCCGTTATGTGACCGGCCTAGGCGCTGCGAAATCATCCTGCAACTAAAAAGTCGCATAAAAGTTGGGATGAAGGAAAAAATACGCGCAAATTGCATCGTTCTGCATCGCAACAGAGCATTTTCTTTCTATATTACGTCGTTTTCCGGCCATATTCCGCATCTCGCAGTTCGTTATCGCCGTCGAACTCTGGCAAGCACGGGCCGTCCGCACTAAGTTCTGTTCATGAACCGTTCCTCGACGCCGAAGCCTTCCGCCGCCAAGCTGGCCAAGCCGGTGCATACCCCCGATCCCGGGGTGCGCGAGGCGGCGGCGGCTTTCGTGCGGGACACGGGCAAGATGCCGATGTTCGCCCCCGTCACCGGCCCGCGCCTGACGCCGGAGGAGCCGGTCGCCGCCCCTGCCGACTGGGTGCCCCACCGCCCCTCGCATGAAGGCAAAAAAAAGGGCGGACGGTTCCGGCTCGAGACGAAATACACCCCCGCCGGCGACCAGCCCGCCGCCATCGCCGAACTGGTGGCCCAGGCCGAAGCGGGCGACCGCGATCAGGTGCTGCTGGGCGTCACCGGCTCCGGCAAGACCTTCACCATGGCCAAGGTCATCGAACAGACCCAGCGCCCGGCCCTGATCCTAGCCCCGAACAAGACCCTGGCGGCCCAGCTCTATTCAGAGTTCAAAAGCTTCTTCCCCGACAATGCGGTCGAATATTTCGTCAGCTATTACGACTACTATCAGCCGGAAGCATATGTTCCGCGTACGGACACTTATATCGAGAAGGACTCGAGCATAAACGAGCAGATCGACCGGATGCGGCATTCGGCGACGCGGGCGATACTGGAGCGGGAGGATGTGATCGTGGTGGCCAGCGTCAGCTGCATCTACGGCATTGGGTCGGTGGAGACCTATACGGCGATGACTTTCACGCTGAAGGTGGGGGACCAGATCGACGAGGCGAAGCTGCGGGCTGATCTGATCGCGCTGCAGTACAAGCGCAACGACGCGACCTTCGACCGCGGCATGTTCCGCAAGCGCGGCGACGTCATCGAAATCTTCCCGGTCCACCTGGAGGACCGCGCCTGGCGCATCAGCCTGTTCGGCGACGAGTTGGAGGCGATCCAGGAGTTCGACCCCCTGACCGGCAAGAAGACCGCCGACCTGACCGAAATCACCGTCTACGCCGCCAGCCACTATGTGACCCCGCGCCCCACGCTGAACCAGGCCACCCAGGGCATCAAGGCCGAGCTGAAGGAGACGCTGGACTGGATGATCGAGAACGGCAAACTCCTTGAAGCCCAGCGGCTGGAGCAACGCACCCGTTTCGACCTGGAGATGATGGAGGCCACCGGCAGCTGCGCCGGCATCGAGAACTACTCCCGCTGGCTGACCGGCCGCGCCCCCGGCGAGCCCCCGCCCACCTTCTTCGAATACATCCCCGACAACGCCCTGCTGTTCGTGGACGAGAGCCACGTCACCATCGGCCAGATCAACGGCATGTTCCGCGGCGACTACCGCCGCAAGTCCACCCTGGCCGAATACGGCTTCCGCCTGCCCTCCTGCATCGACAACCGCCCGCTGAAGTTCGAGGAATGGGACGCCATGCGCCCCCAGACCATCCACGTCTCGGCCACCCCCGGCCCGTGGGAGATGGAGCGGGCCGGCGGCGTCTTCGTGGAGCAGGTCATCCGCCCCACCGGCCTGATCGACCCGCCCGTCGAGATCCGCCCGGTCAGCGGCCAGACCCGCAACCAGGTCGACGACGTCATCGACGAGGTCAAGGCCACCACCCGCGCCGGCTACCGCAGCCTGGTCACCACCCTGACCAAGAAGATGGCCGAGGACCTGACCGAATATATGCATGAACAGGGGATCCGCGTCCGCTACATGCACTCCGACGTCGACACGCTGGAGCGGATCGAGATCCTGCGCGACCTGCGTCTGGGCGCCTTCGACTGCCTGATCGGTATCAACCTGCTGCGCGAGGGGCTGGACATCCCCGAGTGCGGCCTGGTCGCCATCCTGGACGCGGACAAGGAGGGCTTCCTGCGCTCCGAGACCAGCCTGATCCAGACCATCGGCCGCGCCGCGCGCAACGTCGACGGCCGCGTCATCCTGTACGCCGACCGCATGACCGGCAGTATGGAGCGCGCCATCGCCGAGACCGACCGCCGCCGCGAACGCCAGATGGCCTATAACGCCGAACACGGCATCACGCCCGAAAGCGTCAAGCGCGACATCAAGGAAATCCTCGACAGCCCCTATGAGTCCCGCGAGATGGACCGCCTGACCCGCCCCGGCGTGGCCGAGGCCTCCAAACCCTTCGTCGGCTCCAACTTCCAGGCCGCGCTCAAGGACCTGGAAGGCCGCATGCGCGAGGCCGCCTCCAACCTGGAGTTCGAGGAAGCCGCCCGCCTGCGCGACGAGATCAAGCGCATGAAGCTGCTGGACCTGGAATTCGCCAACGAGGCCCTGACGGGGGCGGGCGAAGAGGTGGACCGGTCGGCGCCGAAGAAGTGGCGCAGGGAGGCGGCGGCGGAGAAGGCGGAGGCGTTTAGGAAGGGGAGGGTGTAGGGCCTGCGGACAAGCCATAGCGGGCAGCGCGCGATCAATTGGATGAAGGTCATGGACCTTCAGATTGCCTAGGATATGATGAAATAGCTAAGGGGGTCTTATGTCGCCATTTACGCCCGACAATATCGGCGAAATCTTCGGTTCAGATGCCGCCGACACCGAAGATGCCGCACGCCTCTACACCTTCTTTATCTCAAACGATTCGTACCACAACGTGCGAGCACCGAATCCAATTTGCCTTGTTGTAGGCCAGAAAGGAATTGGGAAGACAGCGCTTATGCGAGTGTCCGCTTTGGATGATCAGCGGAACCGCTTTCCAAGTATATTTATTCGGGGCTCAAGGATTTTGGCGGCTGCGGAAGCAGGAGGATCCGGATCCGCCACGATTGGCAAATTCCGGACTGTAATCGAAGATGCATTGCTCTCGCAGGTGGCAGAGGGCATCGCAAAAGAAGCCGCGTCGGCGTTGAAAGTACCCGAAGGAGTGGGATCATTCTTAGGCCGACTGACAGCGCTAGGCACGTCGATCGCTACCAGCCAAAATGAAGCTCTAAAGAATGCTGCTGCGAAAGCTTCCCCTTGGCTTTTAGATAAAATTCCTGCGGTCAATGTATATATCGACGATACGGATGTCGATTGGGACGGAAGCAAGGCTGCGGCCAGCCAAGTAAATCGCCTCATACAATCCTGTTTTCAGATTTCTGCGGACAGCGACGGAGATGTACGATTCAAAATCTCGATAAGATCTGATTTATTTAACTCTCTTTCCGTAACATCTGACATAATCGACAAAGTACAAAGCGGAGTTGTTCGCGTACGTTGGACAGTGGATGAGATTTTTAGAGTCATCGCCAAACGTATCGCTATATACGAAGGTCGAGAATACGACGATGAGGAAGTCGATAGGTTACCTCAAGAAGCTGTTTTCCAACGATTCTTTACGCCGTATTTTGAAGAGCGATTTCGGTACGCCGGCGCCTGGGAAAACGCCCCCATGCGCCAAGTGCTATTATCATTTGTTAGACAGCGGCCTCGAGACCTGATCGGATTATGCCGTTTAGCGGCAAAAGAAGCGGAATCATCTGGAACAATTATAGATACGCGCGCCCTTCACGACGTAATACCGATATATTGTCAGAATCGATTTAACGATACGGTGGTTGAGTTCTCCAATGAACTTCCAGACGTACAAAAGTTACTAAATGAAATGCGACCATCAGATCGGAAAGATAATAAAAAAGCAACATCTATCAAGAAACATTACTACACACACGACCAATTAATAGCCAAAATAAATGCTATAAAGGGAAATCTCAGTCTCCGATTTTCCTACGCGAACGTGCCAGCTTCTTCAGCGGAGCTAGCTGAATTTCTATTCCGCATTAATTTTTTGGTCGCCAGCCGAACTGACAGCAACGGCTTTGTGGAGCGCATGTATTACGACTTCGCGGATCGACGTCTTCGAGAGGTCCGACTTGGGCAATGGGATTGGGAAGTTCATATGGCTTATCGATGGGCGATCCAGAGAGACAGCGATGCAGTATGGAAAGAACTGAACTGACAGCCTCCTGATCGGGAAAACGGTTCAGTTG